>VOFC01003488.1_pt1 | contig 24854 bp, 49 predicted proteins | sample 5384161 | NCBI WGS metagenome assembly VOFC01 (sample SAMN12384722, study PRJNA508395) | human gut metagenome | isolation source: healthy gut B | host: Homo sapiens | reverse complement strand
TCTTCCATATCCACAGTTATCAAATCATAAAAGCGTATATTAAGATTCAAAAACAGTATACTTACACTTTGAAATTTTTTTAATTACATTTTTTGAGTTCCCACTCATTTGAAATACCAATTGTCCAAGATTTCCAACATGTTTTCAAATGGTCAGAAATCAATAATGAATTATAGCCATTTCATAAAGCATGATACTATGTCCTGTGACTTTTGGAGGGAACCAGAAAGCTTAATAAGAATAGTCTCTTCATTTTGCACCATTTTGGATTGTGCAGATACACTCAATTCATTTGGTGTATTTATTAATATTTGACTAAGTGCGTAGGGAGTTGCCATACTATTCGTTGGGCTTTCAAAAAAATGGTCTTGTTTTTTAAAGTATCTAATGTTGTAGATTTAAATTTTCCAACTGTAATATTATATCCAAACAACCAATCCTTTGGTAACTCTGATATTTTGGACAGATTGACTATATTTCACACCACGCAGTTAATATGTCTTTCCATACACCATCGTAAAGCACGGCAAACAGTTTTTGTGCTAATCTTACTTTTATGATCTGCAATAGATATTGCTATTAAATCATTAGGTGTTTTCAAATTTTCAACTAATATAGCAGTACAAACGCTTCCATGCGAAATAGAAAATAGCGGTTGATCCAAAGTTTGCATAGATTGTTTACTCATATCATATACTGCTACATTAATTTGGGTTAGAGAATAGACAGCAGCCTTTGATATACCTATATCAATAATTGCAATTTTCCACATGAGTATTATCCATAATAGCATTGACTATCTCAGAAATTTTAAAATCATTAGCTTTTTAATAAAGCTTCCTAAGTCAATATCAAAAATGCTTTTTTAACTGCAAACAAAAAAGTATTATATCATTTGAATCAAAATTGTATTTATCTCCTAATAAAGACACTTCAGGATCAATGCTCATTAGTGGTTTTATTTGGTTTAATTGCTCTATAACTATTTTCATACATTTTTCTCGATCCATTTTTCTCATTATGTGATGATTATAGGAATTCATCACAATTTCCTTTCTTAATACTAATATGAGGATACTATTCATTAACATAAAGTTCAGCTCTTTGTTGAAAAAAAGTTTCGCACATTCCTCCGGAGTAATTTTCTGCTCCATACATTCGTTCCGAATATCACTCAAAATGCTATCTAACTGTGAATCTCGGAATGCTTTTGCGGAAACTTTTTTTTCATTGGATAATTCCCATTTCTCAGCAGTGTCATCATCATTTCCCAATTGATAAGCAACAAGCTGTTGCGTGTTTTTCTTGTTTAACATACTGCCATAGGTAAAAAAATTCCCGTAATAATAATCACTATTTGCATCTTCGAACTCAAATTGTTTCTGACCAATACAGAATTTGATAAATTCCCATGCAAGCGCTTTATCTTTACAGCCTGAACTCATGGAAAAGTCCTCACCAATTCTCCAGAAAGGAATTTTTCCATCCGTTGACTTCAACAGGATCGGTTTGGTTGCTGTAGTGGTTTCTTCAAACATTCCATTTGGGGAATTTTCAAGTAAATTTGTAAATGTATTTAACAGGACATTTTTCCGGAAAAAGTTTCTGATATCAGTAAATCCATGAGTTGCATAAGCTGGTTGATATTGATACAGCTCCTGCAGTTTTCTCAAAAAATCCACGTAATTCTCTGAATCAAAATTTACTTTTTTCATTTTTTAAATAAGTGCCGTCTTCTGCCATTTGAAGAAACATGTAAATATTATTTTGCTCATCAATAGTGAAATTATCATCTGCAATTGGTTTAGCTTGCTGATATAACGCATATAAATCGTTAATGTCCATTTCATCTGAACTTCATAATTTAATTCATCTGTTATGTTTTTATTTAGCCGAAACATAACATAGTAAAAGCCTTCAGGAATTTGATATAATTTTCCATCGACTTCTGCAGCTCTTAAGATATTGTCATAATAATCATCTCTGTCAAAATTGGGGTCTGCATCAATATATTGGTTTAAGTTCTCAAAATAGCCGCTGTTTTTCGTCTTAATTTCAGACGGCAAAATACATTGCATCATAAATATCAGCTCGTTGATCCGATGCTAATTCTGTAATCAATGCGTTCAACCCTTCCTTATACTGTTCACCTGTAACATCATTGTCAAAAACAATCTTTGTTTCAATTTTTACATCAGGATGTTCTTTCATGAACAAATCAATCATATGTTGAGTCTGTGGTTCAATATATAATGCTCCGTATGTAAGAGTTCCGCTTAATGTATCTGTAGTATCATAAACCTTTAACAGATGTACCATTGCTTTTTATTTGCACATCCGCCTAGCAATAAGCTCATAAATATAAAGTAAACGACTTTCTTTATCTTCTTCATAAATTACTCCTCCACATTTTTTCAAAACGATAAAAATCATACCCATTTTCTTCTAAAATTTTAATACTTCTCAAAATTTTTATAACGTACTGTTGGATTCCGCCACATTTTTTAGCCTTTTTTTGCGCAAAATCCATCGCTTCCAGTGCATGAAACTCCACACGAGGAGCAAAGAAGAAAAGCCCAACAATTTTTACATTCGTTTTCTGTCAATGTACCAATATTCATAAATTGTTTTACCTTTTCTAAATAAAAACCTTGTTCAGTATTTCCAATCACCATTTCTTGATTTTCAATTGCTTTTTTCGCAAGGAAATATATCACCGTCTATATTTACCAAACACCTTTTGACACCAGGAATACATGGACCACCTGATGACCAGATTTTGAAATAAATTCACCACTTTCTAAAATCGCATGCTTTTGGATTAAATCACTCATGTATGGTGGAAAATATTCTTTAAGTTCAAAGTCTTTAGCAAACCAACCTAACATATTTGCCATTGCATATATTTCTTCTTTTGCCATTGCAATTTTTAAGTCTTCATTGTAAACATAAATATCATCTATTCCTGCATCACTTAGTCCAGAAAGTCTATGATGCATATTTTTTCAAACTTACATTATCATTAAAAAAATCAATATAGTTATTTACATTATATTCCGGATTAATAACTGTATTAGTCGTTACGTTTTCAAAAAATTTCGGGAATGTTTGTTCTAACTTTGTGAGTTTCTGAACAATGACATCAAAAGAACCCCTTCCACTTTGAAAATGTCTATTTTTATCATGAATTTCCTTGGGACCATCAATACTCAATGTCATCTGGAATTTTTCTCTAATAAAAAACTCAATTATTTCATTATTTAACAATGTTCCATTTGTCGTTATTGAGTATGCAACCTTTCGCTCAGGAAAAGTCGAATGTATGTATTGAACAATTTTTTTATCAGGTCAAAAAAGCAAGTAATGGCTCTCCACCATAAAAATCCTATTATCACTTTGTTTCTTGAATGTTCCATAAAAAATTAATGATTTGCACTGCTTTATCATAACTCATAACTGCATCTCTATGCTGTCTTCCATGCCTTGATGCATTATTTTCCGAATATATGCAATATTCACAACGTAAATTACAACTTTGAGTTACTTGCAAAATCAAATCTTCCATACAATTATTAAGCATATGTTCTACAATATCGTTATAAGGATTACTAATTACCTCTAATGGATTATTTTCTCGTAGATAACCGGCTGATCGTAATTTTCTTTATTTCACGTTTAACAGTATTACTCCCATCGAAGCCATTTAGATAATTATATGTCGCTTCTTTAATTTCACATATTTTATTTTTTGCTTCTATCATATAAATAGAAGTTTTTATGAGTTTTGAACACAATCCACAACATATTTTTCCTCCAAGCGTTATTTTTTAACCCAAGTTTTCTTGTAGTTCTCAATTATTGATCTTCCCATTTTTTGAATATCTTTTCTGCTGTTTTTTGTAAAATTTAGTTAACCTGTTTTCACCTTGAATTTCTTCATATAAATTTTCTATTTGACTTTCATATTCTTTTATATAAATCTCTTTTTTATCATCAGAATTAATATAATATCCTGTGTGCGTCATAATAATTCGAGGCATAGTATAAGCATACTTCCACATGCATATTTTTTTGATTTCGTTTATGAATTTTTGTTCGTCTTTTGAGCGTATATGTTTAAAATATTGATATCAAACCTTAATGCATTAGAAAAAATAAAATTCATTACTCCTATATCACCATATGAAAAAGATTCAAAGGAATAATTCCTCCAGGTACAGTTATTACTATCACATCGTAATTTTCATGCTGGCAAATGGAATATATATATCTATTTAATCCTATTACTTTTTCTTCTACACTGTTTTGATTTTCAAACAAATAAGATGGTAAAGGATTCATTCCTATTAATGATGCGTATTCCTTTGACGCTATATTACAAACTTTGTATCCACATGATTCGAAAAATCGACTGAGTTCAATTTGCGTTAGTGTTTTTTCAGCATTAGATCCCATTCCGCTAATTCCAATAATTGGAATATTCATTCTAAATAAATTCGCAAACGGATCTTCTTTGTAATTTGATAAATTATATCCGAATGTTTTTGAAACATAACGGCTTAAGCTGGTTGGCAAAAAATTATATATTTTATTTGAAACGATTATTTTTTTCTTACCACATACTGCGCTTTCTATATTGTTATAATCAATTTCTTCCAGGCTGGAATAGGTAAAGATAACCGTCTCAGAATTCTCTAATCCTTGACTAAAATTTTGAAACATATTAATATTAGGTCCCATCTCTTCATAAAAGCAGCCAGAAATCAAAACGATTGTTTGGTTCAAAACTTCTGTATAATAATATACAAGTTCTGAATAATCTTTCTTGTAGGGATAAATCATAACCTTTACATTTGAATTCATAGTAAAAATGCAGACGTTAGCAAAATATTTTGCTAACGTCTGCTCTCCTTTCTAAACTACTCTGTTTAATAAATAGCATTGATACTCGAACGATAACTTGCTTCGTTAATTGGTTTGCTCCTCATTCCCGTCAAGCTAGCATCCGAGGTTGAGGGGTGCAAGAACAACTGCAGATTCCGCATGCGCAACTACCAGCTAACTCATAATAGGTATTCCAGCTTTTGGAATTTTCGTTCTTTTTAAGCTTTTTCATATAAGAGCCTCCTTTCTCAATAAATTATATGTAGTGAAGCATACATATTTGGTTGAAAAAGTATATTTTTGAATTGCTTTTTCGAAACGCTTTGTATATTTTGATTGTACTATTATACTTTAGGGTTTGCAATATTGACATTATCTATTTTAAAGGGATGGTTTTTGTTGGTTTTGCGTAAAACTTTTATATATAATAACGATTTTATAATATATTCTATTTGTATAACATAAATCTAATGTTTTTTCTAAATGATAACATCACATTTATGAAATGTTTCTAAAAATTTCTAAAATCCTTATTTCACACTTGTAGTCTAAGAGAAAATATCCTATAATAAAACTGAAGTTATTAGAGTTCACTAGAAGACTCCAAGTATCTTCACTTGAACCGAGAAAAACGTGGAAATAAGGGGCTGTAACAGAGCAAATATTTGCCGATGTTGCAACCCCTTATTTCATTATTCTGATAATTACGTTATTTTACGAAGTATTCCGCCCCATATTCTTCCGCATCAGCCCTGTTATACACGGTCTGTACGGTATATTCAGGAATATTGTATCCGTTTTTTCTGCCTGCCACGATTCAAACAAATCTGTGGCTTTTTTTTTGTGTAGCTGCAAAACTGAATAGTACCAAATCCATCAACGCTACTGCTGTAATTAAACTGATAGGTATACATTATATCCTCCATTTCATTCTTCTGTTTTTATACCAGTTCGATATAGTCAATGCAATCCCTTTCAAGATTATTTTTGTCACAGAAATCATTCCATAATTGTTCAAGATCCTGAGAACCAAACGCAACGAACTGTCGTTCGTCTCCATCGTAAAATCCAATATCGTAAACATGTCCACCAGGAATGACAACATCTCGACTTGCTTTTTATAGGTCATTTTCTAATTAATCCTCCAATCACCACAATAGTTAGTCCGTTTTGAATTTCTTCTTCCGGCATAGTCCATTCTTCAGACTCAATTACTTCTTCATTAAGTTCGTAAATATCCCCATCCAAAGGAATGATTTCCCCGTTTGTAGCTGAAAAAATAGCCGGCAAAGTACCATGTTCCTCATCGCATCCGAGATAGGCAATCCTATACGAAATACAATCATAATCTTTGCCCTTAATTAAGTCTCCGATTGTAGGATAGGGTTTGTCATAAGTTGTATAATTGGACGTTCCCATATATTCTCGCTCCTTTTATAATTTTTTTGAAAGACAAAATGAATTTCAGATCCTTTTTTGCTCCTCCCTTCCTGATTATTTGATCTGATATTCTTAGTATAAGAAAATATTCCCCCAAACAAAAATAAGGGACCATATAAGGCCCCTTATCTGTATACACGTTAAAATCGTTAGATACTATTGCTCAGACGGACGATTCGTATAAAATCTTCTGGATTTTAATACAGCATGCTCTCTTCGCTCCTCAGTATCCCAACTGGGCGGGAAAATAATATTGCCGCCGGGAATGTAGTACCCGTTTGAATCGCATTCTACCCGTATATGTTCATAATAATTACTGTGATAATAAATGTCACATACAGCTTTCCATCACGATAGTCAACACCAAGAACTTTTCCTGCTCCACGTAGCGGATATCCCTTTTCTTTAATAAGACCATCAGAAAGAAGATCATCTGGTATTTCCATAGAAAAGGCTGCTGTTCCTGACGGGTTTCATAAAAAGTGTAGGGATGCCATTGATCCCCTGTTTCAAAAAAATGTGTATATTGTCTTCCGGACATCCAGTCAAACCAATGAACGCCACAAAGAGGTAACAATTTTCCGTCGCAATCAGATAACTCACCAAATTTGCAGGGTAATGGTATTTTTCATTTCGTTGCCTCCTCATATTTTTCCGAAGCAATATGCTTATTAAAGATATTCAAGCATCACGCAGGCCTTTATTATAAGCCTCGCTTGATTTTGTACTCTTTCTGTTTTTTAATTCCTGCGATAGTCGTATCGCTGAATTTCATAGAACAAAAAATTTCCTTTTTGATTTCGTCGATCATCGCCATGCGTTTTCCTCTTTTCTTATATTGTACCTTACAGGATATCCTTCTTTTGAAGATCTTTTTGAATTTTTGGTAATCATTATCACCCAGGCAAAATAAAGGGCAGCTATTGTCCTCCAATTTTACAAAAAATAGGATAATCATCTCCTATTTTAAAATTTGGATGTTTTTCATTCATACATCCAGCCAGGGCATGCCCATGTGCAAAAATGCAGTTTTTACATTTCATCTTAATCCCTTCTTTGCGAATTACTTTTCGACGTTATGCTTCTGGGCTTCTTTCTTCAAAGCCTTGGTGATATCTTCTTCGGATAAATTTACGGAAAAGGCACCTTCAATTTTGCAAATGATGTCTACTCGCAGTAAAATTGTGTTTGGATTAGTTGGAATCGCTCTGATCAAATTTAAAAGAGCCTCCTTGTTGATGTATGCCCCTTCGAAAATCCATTCATTCCTCAGCTTAACAAAAAGAATCCTCCCTGATGTTAATTCAATACAATTTCTGCTGGTCCTAAGATCTTTTCCGAACGCACGGAAATCAAAAATACTTTTTGTTATTGTCATCTACATATCCGCCCACCTCAGCAAGCGCTTTTACAGCAGTTTCAAAAATCCTAATACACAAAAATGATTTCTTCGATTTTACACGCATGCTGCTGAAGGATTTCTGAGCAATCATTGTCACTTAGACTAGGAAATGTCTCTTGGAGCTTATCAATATATACGCTTTCCGAGATCTCTCCACGTATCATTGGAAACACGGAAATCGTTCCATGTTTTATCCTATCGTATATTACTTCAAACATAAAAATTCCTTCCTTTCAGTGTTTAAAAAATCATTACCTGTAAGCGCGAGGTCATCTGCTTGCGGTGGAAAAATCCATACATCGCCTTTAGATACACCCGAATTCTTATCTAAGCTGTCCAATAGCTGCATTACTTCTTCTTTTGTCTCAAGTCTATCCCACCTGTCCTGGGAATTTTCAGTCCACATTATGGTCCACATAATTATATCGCTCCTTTTGAAAATTTTTATCCAAATAGTTCCTTTCCATACTCTTCCAGCAGGCTCACATATCGTCCATCGCCAATAATAAGATGGTCCACTAACGGAATCCCTATTGTCCTTCCAGCGTTTACGATATTCTTCGTACTATCGACATCATATTTTGATGGTTGCAAGTGTCCGCTTGGATGATTGTGGCAAATAAGAAAATGGGTTGCTCCAACGATAAGCATTCGAATCAAAATTTCTCTGGCTGAAAGCAAGCTTGCAGCAACAGTACCTCTGCTAATCTCAAAAACACCAATAATACTACTTCTCGTGTTTAGAGCAATAGCATATACATGTTCTTCTGGCAAATTGCTCATTTGAAAACATTTCTCCATGATTTCTGCGACGTTTTCCGGCGAATTACAATTGCTTTCACATAAATACGATTTTTTTTTTCTAAGTATGGAATTTTTGATGCATTAAGCAGCATCTGATATTCTTGTATTCGTTTCATCCGCTATTTCTCCAATATCTGATTTTCTCGTGCTGTTGCCAGCACGAGAATTTATAAATTGATTTTGCTTGATTACGCACAGCGTCTGCTATTACCACTCATATGTAGGAAGCTCACTTGTTTCACACGCATCGGAATCCAAAAGGATCAACTCGATATCATGTTCGTACGCGTACTTCAGCACAATTTGCAGATCATTTGGGAGGGCTTGGAAAAAATCCGCGAACTCCTCTTCGCTGCTTCTATCCGAACGATAATAAAAACGCCATAGGGGTATTGATAACTATACGGAGGCTGGACTGTATTTAAACTATTCACAGTTTCTTCCGTAAGATGGCTTGTGCATAACTCCAAATATTTTTGATCATATAATTGTCCTCTTCTGCTGAAAATTTTGAGTTACTTGAATGGCTGCCGAAAATTTGTAATTAAGGCTCAAGCCAATCAAGTTCTTCATCCCTTATGAATCCGCCGCCAAATTCTTGAGGAATCAAAATTTTATAAATATCACCAACGGCAATATTTTTCGTTGTGTCGTTCGTTCGGCTCTGCAGCCATGAAAACGCTCCCATATTGTGTTTCCTCCATTTTCCTTATTCGACAATCTCAAATCCGTCATGAAGCCAGCCGCTCATATCAGAAAGCCAATCTGATATAGCATCTACATCCGGACCTGCATCCGAATCCATGAAGCAATCCGGAATAGTGACTTCGTTTGGCAGATCGATTTCATATCCATCAGTTTCCCATTTAATATTAATTACTTTTGCCATAAAATTTCCTCCAGGTCAATGATCCTGTATTACCAAATAAAATCCAGCTTAACACCAGTAATGGACTTAGAATCTGTGTACACTGGGTCCATTAGCCGATATAATCCCGTAAGATTTTCCTTACCATTGTATTCTTCCAGAAATTCCTTATAATTTCCGTCATAAAGTCCATTACGATTTTCAGCGTAAATTTCCCCAATTTCTTTCCATGAACTCAGAATTCCATTTACCTGAATCTCTGAACCATGCCTGGTTTCTATGCTGCTTTTCAAGAGTACCACGGCATCTCCATTGATTGCTTTTTGAATTTCCGCATATGTTTTAAGCAATGTAGATCTTAAATTTCTTACATGAAAATCAAAAAAAATTGAGTTAAGTTCCTGATCTTCAGTAAGATACAGCTCATATACCCGTGCTTTGATTTCGATGTCGATGTGAAATTCATGCTACTTTTAATATCCTTTCTTTGACATAATGTATTTCAGAACGTGTATTTTTCTTCTCCTTTCTTATAGATTGTTCTGATGTGTATAGAATTAGCAAAGAGAGCTAAAATAATATTTCTGTTTTGTAATCTTTAAATCGTTGGGATAAAGAAAACCGCGCCAATATTCGGCGCGGTTTATCAAATAATATGTGTTTGATTAATTTTGGTCTTTACAAAAATCGAACATATCCTTATGCGTTTCTGCGATCGAAACTAAGACAGGATACAGAATATCATGGCTTTCTTTCAGCTTATAGATACTTTTTTTTCAATCTCTTGAACCTCTATATCATAGATGTCAGCATAGTCATCAGCGTCCATATCTGTACTCAAATTATACAGAATATTTGCAATTTCACAATCTTTCATATGTTATCCTTTCCGGTTGCTCCACAAAAAGCGGTATTGTTCGATCAGCATCATATGGGAACGAATCCACTTTTTAAGCTCTGTTTTATTCAGGCTGCGGACGTACGTTTCCTCACCACTAGGAGAAGTCATAACGAGCAGCCCATCTTCAGACATCTTCTGCATTAATCGCATGATATGGTCTATTGTTTGACCAGATCCGTAATTTCTTCCATCATTTATTCCCAGTCTTTTCAAGCGATACTTCATCGCAAGCGCTCTGCTGATTTCGATTGCATCATAGAATCGTGTGATTCTCGGAGTTTGGCAAACGTCAAACAGATCTTTTTTGAGGGCTTCATCCTTAAACATAAGATACTTCTCATATGCTTCGTCAGAAAGCACATATACGGTATCATACAAATCCACCCAGCGAATGGAAGACAGTGACATACATTCAATCGCTTCTGCCACTTTTCTGACATCATTTTTAAGAATGACCCCACTAATTTGTTGTGGATGAGGATATAAGTAAGCACGTTTTTCAGCGCTGTTTTCAACATTATACCCGCTGTCCTCCAGAATGTCAAAGGATGCGATTACTTTTGCTTGCAGCAGCATACCACTCATCTCGCGCTTCATCCGATGCAAATCCAAAGGCGGAAGGATCTTTGTCATGCATATATGACGGAGTATTGATATTGAAGTAAACTTCAACGTATTGTGATCCATAGTCATAATCTGGATTCCAATTATCTGTAAGGTAATGATCATCCCCATAATCATTGCCGCATCCATACTGATGATATTTAATTCCCATATTTACCTCATTTCTTTCGAAACTCTTATTATTTGTCAGATCTCAGCTTAGGGCAGAGAGTGAGGCCGCCATCAATCGATGGAACTCTTCTGTAAGCATTTCTGTGCTGGCAACCTTTTTACTGCATTCCGGGCAATAGCATTTTGGTATTGCTCATATGACATTTTCCAGTTTGTTCGGCTAAATTCTTCTTTCGTCATCATAATTTTAATCCTTTCTAATCTTTTTACTCAAAGAGCGGCCTGCTGAATTACTTTGAAAAGCTCCCGATCACAACGTAAACCGTTTGAGATGTGTGCGCACAAACCGAACGGTGTTTTCTGCGGATAGGGATACATTTTCGTTACAAAATCGTACAGGCTGGCAGGTTTATTCCATGCTTCCCTGAAATTTCCAAAAGTAACAAACTTCTTTCCGTCAGATTTACGTTCCATCAAATAGCAATAGGTTATTTTACGTTTTTTCATTTTTTTATACCTCCACAATAAAATGTCTGTCCTTGGTCCAGTTTGCCGCATCCAGTGCCGTCTGGTAGGTGTTGATTTTGACATTCAACCGTCCGAAATCATCAACCCAGTAGCTTGTATTATCGTGTTGCTGGTGAAACAATTCGCAAAACTCTTTCTTCATCTCTTCTACTTTTTTTCTGCGTTTCAGGGTCAATTCGGCATCATACGGGAATTCATCCCCATAACGATATGCTGCAGAAGTGCCTTTTTTCTGACAGTCAGAGAATACACGATATCCGGCAAGATTATGTAACACGACAACCTTTCAAAATCAGCATTGCAATAGGTATTTACAAAAGTTCAGAATATTTTCTTTGGTATATTTCACCTTTTCAATATACAAATTCCGCTCACACGGCAGACGGGATTCCATACAATCATTGATTTTGGGATCATCTGTGATATAATGGCAGGAATCACAAAACATATATCCATATTCGGATTTTATAATCCATTTTTCCCGCATATCTTTCCAGATTTATCCTCTTTTTTTATTGCTAAACTTTTTGCAGCCACATATCAATTCAATGTACACCTTTTTTCCGTCTCTGTTCGTAAAGGCAGTTCTGATTCTTCCGCTCTCAACATCGTTGTGCAGAATATAACAGCCAGCAGCCTCAAAATATAATGTTTTTCATATCCGTCTCCTTTTAAAATGAATATTTTCCAGTAGTGACATATGGTTTTTCAGAACGTGGTATTGTTACACTCCTTTCTTGAATAATGGTTCTGATAGAGATAGAATATGGAATATTGCAGAAAATAAAATAAGGGACCAAATTGGTCCCTTATCCATGGTAATACTTATGCTGTTTCACGCTCGCTCCATAACGCCGGTACGGAGCAACCATATAATTTGTTACAATATCTGTTCATCATGTTGCGGAAAAAGAATTCCTCTTCCGCTGTCAATTCCCAATCAAAAGATTCCATGTGGTCATCGTAGTCTATTTCGTACATTGCTGTGATCCTTCCGTCCTTATGATAGAAAGTATAGAAATTGATCCAACTAGATGATTCACGAGTATGTGTTCCGAAATATTTGTCCACATCAAACCACAGTTCATATGTGATGTTGATGGAATCGTTTGGATACACATCAAAATCATCACAGCACCGGATATTTTCTTTGATAATATCAATTTCTCGCATTAAATCCTCCTATTGTATTTTCAGATCGAATTTCTGCGGCATTATGGTTTTCATATCGTCTTTTGCTTGATAATAAGCATAAAGTGCCGTTAAAGCGCCGGATAAGTGCCCTCAAAATGCCGTTAAAGCACTACGAGTACCCGCTATATTACTTCGTTACATCCTCTGCATTGCCCAGAAGAGAATACAGAACATTGATCGACTCATTCAGCGACTTAATATTTGCCTATAATTCAACTTTTGGGCAAATTTATTAACAGAATCATCACCGCGGATTTTATCAAGCCTTCTTACCTCTGCCGCACGATGCTTTTCTAAAGATTCGATTTTTTGCTTAATTAATTCTGGCCATGTCATGATCTATTTTTCTTTTTTTTACCCAAAGTTTCTCTGGGTAAAACTCCTTTCGTAAAAAATTATTATATGTACTTTTCAAATTTCAGTCAGCGGACTTTCCAGAACCTTCAACAGGCGCCTCAATTACTTCAACAATTCCGGCATCGACTAAAATTCTTTCAATTTCTCTTGGCTTTGAATCTTCTGAAAGCCAATCACAATCGGAAATTCCCATAATTTCCTCAATAATGGAATCCATGGATTCTCTTGTGATTCTGTTAGAATTAGACATTTTTATACCTCTTTCTTTTAATATTTTGCATTACTGAATTTTGGAGCGCATGAAAATAATTACTCCCAATCAACCAAAACCTGTTCTGTATCGCTGTTTACCACAGAATAATCCAATTCCTGATTCAAAGGTTCTTCAGCTTCCAGAGCAAAATGCTCCAGCAGCGAATCTACTAACGGACTCTCTCCGGTTTTGATTTTTTCCAGTTGTTCCGAAGTAACATCGAGACATCTTTGAAACCGTATGGTTTTTTCTACAGTAATGCGAATCGGGATCGTTTTAATATCATTTTCCATATCAATCTATTTTCCTTTCTTTTCAATGCCAACATAGGGTGATTAATGCCAATCAAACAGCACGGACTCCATCTCACTGTTTACATCTGAATCATCAGCTTCTGCAACCGGAACCTCTTCCTCAGTTTCAGAACCATCTAAGGGCTGTTCTGGATCACCATACGAAAAAGAATATTCGAGTTCATAACCCAGATCAGCTTCGTTGGTGGCGTTAAGTGCATCTAACGTCGCATCCATAAGATTCAGTGTTTCATCCAGGAGTGTAATAGGGACCTCTTTGCTCTCTGCCGAATCCTCTTCTTTAAGTCTCTCTAACTGATCCAGGGTAACATCAAAACGCTTTTTGAACCGAATATTTTTATAGAGAGTAACATAAACAGGGATCGTGTCGGTAAGCTCGTCCTTTATAGGCTGTTGCGCAGAGGCCGTTCTTTCAGCTTTTTACGCGGCGGATTTCTTCTGCTACCCTCTTCGGATCAGCAATATCCGTGAGTCGATGCGTAACGAAATTCATTCGTGACGGATCTTCTTTTTTGCATGCAAAAGAAATTCATGTGCAATTGCCCGATCATGGCATTCGATATTTTTATAAGCGATGAGCTTATCAATCAGCTCATCTTTGGTCATTTTTTTTTTTTGTATAATACTCTTTCTAAGTCCATATGGTACTTCCTTTCATCATATTTGTTATTCTTCCGGATACACGCAGTCCATATTGAAGTCATTTTCGAACCAGCAATGTTTCGAAATCTCGGGAATATCCACGATAATATGATCCGGATATGTCTCCTTAACTGTTCCTTTGTAATATTTTTCATCCAGCCGGCATCGAACAGGCTGCCCGATAGTAAATAAATGTGTTAAATCTGACATTTCGCCCTCCAATCAGGATAGAGCCTGCTTGAAGCAGGCTCATTTTCCCCATTTTCATAAATCAAATTCTATCCAGTCTTTCCAAAAAGAAAAACAGCAGTCTCAAAAATCTTTTTACCATTGTCTGAAAGCCTGCAGAAAATAAACACGGTGCAGCGGCAATCACTAAAAGAGATATGAGAATATTGGTCCAGATCCAGTTATATTTTTCGCATTAAGAGCGAATCATAATAATATGCATCTGGTAAGCTGCCAAACATTTTCTGATGCTTTTTCGTTTCCATAAGCTGGTGTAATGCCACGATAACCTTGAATGACTGAAAAAAATCCAAAAAGATTATGTATATAGCCATCCTGTAGTCAAAGTGATAGGCCGCAAGAATAATTGAACTTAGAAACAGAAGTATTACTTCAGCTAAACCCACTTCATAAACGGCACGTTTTGGTTTTACCATAGCAAAATCCCCTTTTCAGTGACTGTATTTTTTTCGCAGTGACTTGCAAGACTTTTTGCATAGTTCCTGATCGGATATTTAGATGGTCCGCAGTAATCCTTGAAAATTTTGCCTGTAACCATACTATTTCGATATACTGCACCGCCAAGATAAAATGCGGCCAGATATCGTAAATCGGTCGAGGTTAATTCATTTACATTGATGCCTGGGAGCAGTCCGATAATCACTGTGTCGGTATTCAAACGATGCAGGAGTGAAAACTTCCCTGCCAATTTGTTTTTCTTCATAACATTCACCTATTCTTCCTCAAGTACAGTTACCTTTGAAAAATCCGTATGAATTAGCTTTGCTACGCCTTCTGACATAGTAAGAAAACGTTCATCACTTACCTTTTGCATGGTAGAATGCACCTGAATAATCTGGTTGAGTGCCAGATAAACATCAATTCCTGTTCCGGAAGTCATCTGCAGCCGCAGGTCTTCTAAGACTTTCTCCGCCGCTTTCTTCGGCAGAAAAGCATTTTTTCTTAACCAGCGTTGCAACAACGCCCGGAACGTCTTCTACGTCCATATTGCCCAATTCTTCGATCCGATCTTCATTCGCCTGCAGAACCGATCCGAGTTCTCCGCATTTTTCCTCAAAGACTTCAACAGAGGCCTTGTCTCCTTTATGTTCCATCTGGATTCCTTTACCAAGCGGCATTAAAATGCCATTGATTTCCAGAAACATATTGAGGAATACACTGGAAAGTCCAAGGTCCGAGGAAGAAAAACGAATGCCGGCTCTCAAAGAATCTACGTTGCATCCGGCATTTTTCATGGTTAATGCCAATGACTGCTCCATGACCGGATCATTTAACCAATAATTGGCGATCAGATATTCGAAAGACAGTGTTCCAGAGTCAAACTCCAGATCTGGATGATCTTTCGTTACAACCCTTTTCATTGCTTTCAGAAGATCGATATAAGGCAATGGAACGTACTGATCCGATACGACACCGGGAACGCAGCCATCCAGAGTAATGACATAGCACAGTTTCGAGTTCAACTGGGCTATTCTTGTCAAAATCTGTCCTTTCTCACGCACCGGCAGTGGTAAGCGGTCACCACCCTTAATATCAAACCGCATCATTGCTCCGCAGTCCATCTCAAGTCGTTTCAGGATAGAGATGTATCCCACAGAGATTAATGGGCGGATTTCATATCCGTACTCTCCCGGATATGCAAGAAACATGCCGTCTTTTGAATACAGATAGCATTTTCAGGCTTATATGGATCAATGCTGCCGACCTTCAGGAGGGAACCATGCAGATTGACAGCAATATTGCTGCACTGTTCCTGCAAAAACAGCTCCTGCTCCTTGTCTACTCCAATTACAGCGACATCATTGATGACGCAGGGAATATACTTTTCAAGTCGTTTCATCTTCTCAACAAGATCCCAAAGCCGATCTTCTGTGGAGATCTGAATAAGATCCTCTTCTCCGCTAAAAATTTTTTCAGTAACTACTTCTTTCATGACTATTATCCTTTCATTGACAAATTGTTATTTCAGATCGCTATTTTTTTCGTATGCTCCTTTCGTTATATTGATCTGATAATGATAGAATTATAGAAAGGATAAAAAAATAAAACGACCCGCATAAAACTGCGGATCGTTCATGAATTTCTATTTTAACTTTTTTATAAATATTATTCGGCGCAATCCAAAATTCGCCAACCAGGCAATTGACATGGACTTTATCCCTGCCAATCCCTCTAACATATCCTTCGTGCATTCCGATATTTGTCTTTATCAGTACATAATCGTTGAGATGCAGTTCCTGCCCATTTTTGTCAAAACACTTGATCACTTTATAAGCCCTTTCAAATAATCCCCAAACCTTTCCTCGCGTATATGCCGCACTTAACGACACATTGAAGAAGTCCGCCACATCCTGCATATGAACAATTCTTTCTCCGGATTCTGTAATTTCTGATGCTGCTACTAAAGTAAGAAAAAAATGTATATCGAGGCATTAAAAAGAGCAGCTGCAAACTCATTTGCCTGCCGCACCTTTTCCGGATCTTTCTCTTGAAACGGAACTTTATCAGCCTGTTTTTCCCAAATTTCAGCATTTGTTTTGTACCCCATATGCAGAAAAAAGATGGCCCTAATTCCTGCGCGATAGCAAAACGTTTTCTCCGTTCATCTTGATATGAAGATACAATTATTTTAAAACCATCTCCATTTTTTCAAGTGAAGCATAGGAAAAATCGTTTTTTCATTTGGATAGATCCGCCCAGTTTTTGAACCAAATCGTTTATATCATCAACTCGGAAACCGATTTTATATATATCTAAAATATCTTCGGCAAAGAATTGATCATATTTCTTATATAATCCGTCATTTTTGCTTTTTTCCTTTTCGTGTATATACAATTCCAGCAATACCTCTTTTTTAGTCAAGGTTAAATCTTTTAAAATATTTTCAATTATGTCCGATGATAAAAACTGAAAATATTTCTTTACGTCTTTCATTTCATTAATCAGTATAACTTTTGCGCATTCTCTATTATTTTTCATCAGTTACAATGTAATTTCGATTTCTAAGGGGTATGGGAACACCATGACAGTCCCCAAGATGAAACTTTTCACAGGGTTCTACCTGGAAATCATTTTGACCAGGGACATCCTAATTTTTCCCTTAAACACGTTCCCATATACATAATGCTATTCAAAACGTCATTTTCGGATAACCAAATCAAATCTCCAAGCCTAATTACATTATCGGAACTGGCTTTTGTAACCGTATACAATTTATTCCTTTCCATTTTTCTTTCTCCATTTACAATTTATTTAGAAATGTTTTCTACTTTTTCTGACCGTTTCGCTCCATCGTGAAACACCTAAATAGTGTGTCTTGCAAGGCTCTACTTCAAAGTCATTGGTTCCAGAAGAATCCCATTCTGCCTTTGAGAGCCAGCCCTTTCCTTTGCAGCTATTCAGATCTCCATTCTCGGAGAGCCAGATGATGTCTCCAGCTACGAAAGTACCATCAGAACTAGGCTTTGTAACGGTATATAATTTCAGTTTCTCCATTTTACGGTGCTTCCTTTCTTAACTTTTTCAAACACTCCGGGCAAAGATTGCCATGTTCTTCGTCATATGCCCAATTTTTGCTCATTTTCTTTAGGATACTCACATCTTTGCTGGTATTGTAATATCTCGATACAACCCCCGCCGCACTGATCACAAATGACTTCCATGAAAATAATCGCTCGTTTGATTCAAATCACCCCTTGTATAATACAGTTTGATTTATTGGTCAATATTTGTTCCAAAGATATATAGCCGCAGCCATAGGTCCTTTTCTTCGGCGGTCATGTCTTCCAACATACCTTCAATTATGTCTTTAGGCAAAATTTTGAAGTCGTCTTTGACTTTCGCCATCTCATCAATAAGCTCTGTTGATACATACTTTATTATCCATTAGCTTCACCTCTCTCTGCAAATCTTTTCCAATAGCTATAGCAAAATTTGTAGTTATCTACGGATTTTTCAGAACGTCCGCCGGTGTAAGATCCGGTGCAACCCAAACATCTTTTTAGAATAGTCTGTATTGGAAGAAATACACTGATTACATCTTGATCGTACTCCCCAGACATTCTTTTCTGTTCTGACGATTTCCTCGAGTTGTTTTAGATCATGAATCTCTTTAAAATTTTTTCCCGTATAGATACGATCCGCTATATACCAATAATTTTTTACTCTATCGCACTTTTTGATAAAAATCACTTCCTTTAGAAGGTAAATCTAGTCGATGCCTATACTGCCATAATCTCTCTCAACGTAGATAATCTTTTCACGTTTCATTGCAGTAATTACTTTTGAAACTTCATTTTTTTCTTAACGTCTAATACGCTGGCCACATAGTCCACGACAGTTTCTTTAGACAGTTGTTTACCCTTCAAATAGGAATAGATACAGTCTCTTATATCAGCATTGGAAATCACAGAATCGTAATTAACTTCTGTTAAGAAATATATTTTTCAATATCCTCTTTCTTTATGCTTTTTACTGCATCTGCAGAATTTAAAATTTTATCACCGTTAGTTGTTTTACCAAATACATGTGCAATTCCTCCTTGAAAATTAGTATATTTCGTTTTTGGCACATTCTTTTGTCTTTGAATATTTGTCCTTTAAGATTAATAGCTCTTCTATTGCTTCTGAAATAGATCAATCTTCGTCATTGTCGATGCCGGAACTCAGGGCGGCACTCATTACACGACAAGCAATATCAATAGCCTTCTCCCTGTTTTTTACTTAAGTTCATCGATTCTCCTTCTGTTTTGCCTTCGTTTTTCTCTGGATGCTGATCTTTGCTGCTTTAACAATTTGCATCCGCCGCAATTATTCCGGTTTTTGCAGAACCAGCAATTATCATTGTCAAGAGTCCACCACCAGGGCGGCTGCGGCCGCATTTTTTCTTTTGCCTTTCCCATTTAAAACTCCTATACTTTTACGGAATCTAAAGATATCTTTCCTTATCCGCCACCATGTTAGCATAAAATCTTTTGGCTGTCTCCTCAAAAAACAGCTTTTCAGCCAAATCAATTGCCTGTGCATTCGTCTCGAAGGGATACACGCTCGCCAATTCTTTAGCATATGACCGAATCATTGTACTTTTCGAACCGATCATGTTGCTTTCCAGTATATCATGATAGATTTTCAGCATTTTGTCATCTGAAACTTTTGAAAAATGTCCATTTTACTTCCCATATTATCCTATTTTCCTCCACAAAGATAGTACGCAGTAGGATGAACTTTCTTTAAGTTATCCCATGCAATTTCGCATTTCTGGCAAGTGCATTGCCTAATATCCTGAATGATTGTTGCTTCGTTTTTATATATGTTAGATACTTCAGGACATAATGCCGATTCACCCAGTTTGATACCGCCATTCGGAGCAATCACCGGAGTACAAACTTTCCCGTGCTGGAGCAGGCAGATTACCAGTTGAGAAATGGAGTTTACATTCTGCAGTGTAAGAAGCCTGCAATTTGCACATTTAGGGCCTACCACATTCCAGTCAGCATTTGGAAAATTCTGAAGGGCGCGGCCTTGCGGATATAAGCACTTCTGCGGATTCTGTGGGTTTCCCGGGACCGCCTCAATGATGGCTCCCAGTTTATTCAACCAATATTTCTCCTGTTTAGACAGTGGATCAGGATAGAAACGAGGATCATCTGTAACCTGAATCAGTACCAAGCGATTCCCATGTTTTTTTGATAAGCTGCGTCACCCTCGCATATAATTCTCTGTCCCGGGCTAATTTACGCCCATTCGTGATAAAACATATGGGACACCTAAATGCCATCTGGGTCCATTTGAACTCTAAAATATCCAGAATTTCCATGATCTGCGGATGCTCAAACATTTCTCCGCCGGAAAAAATTCCATGTTGGGATCTTATAGGTCTGCAGGAAGTTTAAGGAATATCGAAAGGTCTGTATGGGCATATGCAGTCCATCCGGAGTACAATCTGACATGCAGTGGGAACAACCCATATTGCATGCATAGGTAACATCAATAATCATAAGTCGCCTCCTTTTTTCATTGTATGCGTCAAGACTATATAGTCAATTCCATTACCATTTTCGATAAATAAATTTCATCCATATTATATGGCAACGCATTTGTGTCAGCATTTATGCCAGCATATTTGTTCAGCATTCTTACGTAAAAAAGGCTGTTACATTGCAAGAAATACGCCAACATACACCGTTTGATTGGAATTTTATATGAAAATACCACATTCCTTCTGTTTAATGCTGAATTTGTGACAGAATCAAACGGAATATATTCTCCGCATCACATATTCTAGTATCAGTTCAGACTAAAGTAGTCGGAATTGCGACTATTTATGATGTGAGAGAAAAGCTGGGGTAGACGGATTCGAACCGACGAAATCCAGCAGTCAAAGTGCTGTGCCTTTACCGCTTGGCCATACCCCAGTGATGAATAGAAGGCTCAACAAGTTCTTCTTACATAGTATTATAAATTTTTTTTAGATTCGTTTTTCACGTACGAAAAAAGTTGAGCCTTTTTATATGAATATGAACTGGTTCATGCAGACCCTGCTGGATCGCAAGGACCGAATGAGCATGTATTCATCGCTGGAAGTGCGTGTTCCCTTCTGTGATGTAAGATTAGCGCAGTATTTATATAGTATTCCTGGGAAATGAAAGATTACAAAGGATATGAAAAGGATTGCTGCGGGAAGCGGTCAAAGGACTGCTGCCGCAGGGAAGTCTTATATGGCGAAAGAAGAGCCCGTACCCGAAGACATGGCATCCGCGCTATCGATCATGTGTAACAAAAATGATGGAAGAAGTGATCCATGATCCCTATGCACCATTGTTTGATATCATAAAGAAGGAAAGAGTCATGGAACTGCTGAAAAGAGGAACGGCCGATCCTGTGGTATGGACAGCTGATGACCACACCGCAGACAATTGCCTATCTGGTGCAGATGAATTACTGGCTGCAAACGTATAAAGTGAAGATCGTAGGATAACAGTCGGAAATACGTTCCGGCTGTTTTTTTGTCCGATATGCGATAAATAGGCAACATTATGTGGAATTATGTAACTTTTAGCACTCTTTGTTGAAAAAGTGCTAATTCCGTGTATAATCAGAGTATACCAATAACAAACAGGAGGTTGTTGTATGAATAAGCAGAAAAAGCCATTGTATCGGTATTATTTACTTATTTTGCTTGCAATGCTTTTTGATTAATTTTATCTTCTTTCCTTCAGTCGGGGGACAAAGGACCAAAGAAGTGACGTATAGTGAATTCCTGGACAAGATCGAAGATAAGCAGATCCAAAATGTGGAAGTACACGATACGGAAATTTATTATACTTTGAAGGGAGAAGAGAATCAGGTGTATGTAACCGGCACGATGCAGGATGCGCAGCTGGTCGATCGTCTGGATGAGGCCGGTGCAGTCTTCACCCGGGTACAGAGCGAAGAGATGAACCCGATTCTTTCTTATCTGATCACTTTATTCCTTCCGCTGCTGATTTTCTGGGGCTTAGGATCTTTCCTGTTCCGCCGCATGCAGAAAAAAATGGGAAAAGACTCCATGACGTTTGAGGCGGTTCCGGTTTTGGCTTCGGCAATTTGGGGAAAGAGCAACGCCAAAGTATATGTGCCGCCCAGGATGGAAAAACATTTAAGGATGTGGCCGGTCAGGACGAGGCGAAAGAAGCACTGAAAGAGATTGTCGATTTTCTGAATAAACCGGAAAAGTATAAGGAAATCGGAGCGCAGATGCCGAAAGGTGCACTGCTGGTAGGGCCTCCGGGAACCGGTAAAACGCTGCTTGCGAAAAGCCGTTGCCGGAGAGGCCGGAGTTCCGTTCTTCTCTATCAGCGGCAGTGAGTTTGTCGAGATGTTTGTCGGCCGCGGTGCTGCCAAGGTCCGTGATCTGTTCCAGCAGGCCAGAGAAAAAAGCACCGTGCATCGTGTTCATCGATGAGATCGATACTATCGGTAAAAAGCGTGACGGTGCGGGAATGACAGGCAATGATGAACGCGAGCAGACACTCAATCAGCTGCTTGCGGAAATGGATGGCTTTGACGGCAGCAAAGGTGTCGTCATCCTGGCGGCAACGAACCGTCCGGAAAGTCTGGATCCGGCACTGCTTCGTCCGGGCCGTTTTGACAGACGCATTCCGGTCGAACTTCCGGATCTTGCCGGTCGTGAGGCAATTTTGAAAGTACATGCCAAGAACGTGAAATGCTCGCCGGCCATCGATTTTAATGCCATTGCCAGAGCAAGTGCGGGCGCAAGCGGTGCGGAACTGGCCAATATGGTCAATGAGGCGGCTTTGCTGGCGGTAAAGACGGCCGTAAGGCAATCGTGCAGAAAGACCTCGAAGAAGCTATCGAAACCGTTATTGCCGGATACCAGAAAAAAGGCAAGGTCATTTCCAATCGTGAAAACTGATCGTTTCTTATCATGAGATCGGTCATGCCCTGGTAGCCGCATTATCAAGGAAGTGCGCCGGTACACAAGATCACGATCGTTCCGCGTACCAGCGGTGCACTTTGGCTATACCATGCAGGTGGAGGAAGATGAGCATAACCTGATGACAAAGCAGGAGGCATATTCCAAGATCAAGACGCTGACCGGCGGCCGCTGTGCTGAGGAACTGATCTTTGATTCGATCACCAGCGGTGCCAGCAATGATATCGAACAGGCAACGAAAATGGCAAGAGCCATGATCACCCGCCTGGGAATGAGCGATACTTTCGGCATGACGGCTCTGGAAACTGTCAATAATCAGTACCTTGTCTTCAGACAGTACGCTTGCATGCAGTGCCGAAACAGCGGCTAAGATCGACGAAGAAGTCATTGCCCTGATCCGTCAGGCACACGACGAAGCGAAACAGCTGCTGAAAGACAATATCGGCAAGCTGCATGAACTTGCAAAATATCTTTATGAAAAAGAGACGATCACAGGAGAAGAGTTTATGCAGATCCTGAATCATAGCGCCGAATAACACGTATAGGAAAACAAGGGTCCCCTTTTAGGCAAGGAGACCCTTGTTTATTTGATCAGGTCAAAAACTGTCGTCATGGTCTGTGATGAAAAACGGGCTCGTCGCTGAAGGGGTCATGAAAAGACAAGGAAGCGGCGTGCAGTGCCAGCCGCGGACAGTGATCGTCTTTACCGTAAAGAACATCTCCCCAGCAGCGGATGATGGATGCTGCTCATGAAGACGGATCTGGTGTGTTCGTCCGGTTTTGATATGAACACGAAGCAGGGACCAGTCTTCCCCTTTCCTTTATTTTTCGGTATTCTGTGTATGCCGGTTTACCGTCGGGATGGATCATCATGCGGTTGAGTACGGAATTGTCTTTCATGATCGGCAGTTCAATGGTGCCGTGTTCTTTGGTTTTTCCATGGACAATGCAGAGATACTCTTTCAAGAATACCTGTTGTCGCTGATGCTGCAGCCGCTGGGCGGCAATCGGATGCTTGGCAAAACGGCAATGCCCGAAGTATCCTTATCAAGCCGTCCGACGGCATGAAGGGTCGTTGCCCTTCCTGCTTGTTTCAGCAGTGCGTCGAGCTGGATGCTGAGCGTATCATAGTAATGGCCGTGACTGGGATGGAAAGCCAGATCGAAGGGCTTGAACACAGATCAGATCCTCATTTTCCCCATAAGATGCGCAAAGCGGGGACAGGATCGGGGAGCGTTCAAGTCATGTGTTGTTTTTCCCAGCAGCAGGCTGACTTCATCTCCTTCACTGAGCATATGATCTGTTTTGCGGGATTCATCGTTGACCCGGATCCCGTTTTCGATAAATTTCAGGCGACTGATCTGCCGTCTGGTCAGTTTGAGCCTTTTGTAAAAAAAGTGCTCAGCCGGATCCCGTTGTCTTCTGCAGAAACCTTGGTTTTTCCAGGTGCGCATGAGCCTCTCTCCTTTTTTCAGTCATTATAGCATACGCATCGCCACATCAAAGAAAAGCCGGCATGATGCCGGCCTGAGGTTTGAGTCGAAATGACCCTTGTTACTGCTCTTGTAGTAGCAGCCTTCTTCCTGTGCAGCAGGTGGAAAACGTCTTCCTTTTTCTACATCGATGTCTTCACTTTACACACTTTCCATCCGCATTGTAGCGTGAGTATTTTCCAGTCTTCTCACAGTTCATTCCCGGACGGTATTTTTTGTTTGCCATTGATTAGCACCTCCCAGTAGCTAGTATGTCAAAGCTTCAGACACTTATGCAAAAAAACGACAAAGGAATATGAATAGGCACACCTAAGGGCTCATGCGAATTTGTTTTGGTTTGTGAAAATAGGAATGAAT
>VOFC01005159.1_pt1 | contig 24856 bp, 43 predicted proteins | sample 5384161 | NCBI WGS metagenome assembly VOFC01 (sample SAMN12384722, study PRJNA508395) | human gut metagenome | isolation source: healthy gut B | host: Homo sapiens | reverse complement strand
GGCCAAGTGCAAATGTCATAACGCACAATGCTACGAATCCGGCTACTGTCGTAACAGAGCTTCCTGCCACAGACTTAAATGTATTGGAAATCGCATGTCCCATGGCACGTTCTTTCTCTCCCCGGAAAACGCTTCTTATTTTCCTCATAGCTGTTCAGAAGGAAAATGGAATAATCCATTGTCACACCCAGCTGCAATACCGCAGTCAATGCCTTTGTGATATACGAAGTCTCTCCAAGAAAAATGTTGCTTCCAAGATTGTAAAGAATCGCAAGCCCAATACTGATCAGAAATAAAATCGGTACTACGAAAGATCCGCTTGTCAGTTCAAGTACGACCAGACTTAAAAGTGCTGCAATCACCACATAAACCGGAAGTTCTTTAAGTGCCAGATTCTTAATATCTGTAACAACTCCTGTCATACCGCTGATATAGCACTGATCATTCGCCAGCTTCCTCATCTGTCCGACAGCATCCATAGCTTCATCAGAAGATGTCGTATTATCAAATAATACAAGCATCATCGTTGCATCACCCTTGAAAAACGCCTCCTTTAAATCCTTTGGGATCATCTCCACCGGAAGACTGATATCAGCTACATCGTCATACCAGAGTACATCTTTTACATGCGGTACTTCACTGAACTGATCTTCAAGCTTCTGAACATCCTTCATGTCCATGTTCTCGACCACGACCATGGAAAATGCTCCCATCCCGTATTCATCCACCAGAATATCCTGACCTTTTACTGTCTCCAGATGCTCCGGCAGATAACTGAGCAAATCATAGTTTACACGTGTCTTGCCATCCCGATGACCGACGGATAATTAGAAGAAATCCGATGATCAACATCAGAACTCTGTGTTTGGCAATTCAACTGCTGCATCCACATCTCCTTCCGCTCCGGAGCAAAGTTCCACGCCTGCCTGGCAAATTACCGCCTGTGCTCCGCCGCCAATGCCGCCGCAGATCAGAACATCCACGCCCTGCTCCGGAAAGAAGGCCTGCCAGTGCGCCGTGCCGGTTCCGTTGATCCGATCACTTCGCTGGAAACCACTTTATTGTCTTCTACTTCATAAACTTTAAAGTTCTCTGTTTTTCCAAAGTGCTGGAAAATATTCCCGTTATCGTATGTGACTGCAATTTTCATCTAACTAAATCCTCCATAGTTTTTTTCTTACGCCTCTTTTCCTGCATAAAGGCTTCAATCTGGTCTGATCACGCATCAGATTCTCGGAAAGAACCTCGCATCCGTCCTCTGTAATCAGGATATCATCTCGATCCGATTCCGATTCCACTCTGTCAATATAAAGACCTCGGCTCATCGGTGATGATGGCGCCTGACGCAGCTTGTCGTTCCATGCCGCGGTCACATCGTGTACATCGATGCCGAGGTGATGGGAAACGCCGTGCATGTAATAGGTTCCGACATCCTCTTTCTTCTCGATCAGGCCAAGTTTCACACAAATCTCGCCGAGAACATCCTTTGCAATATCGTCGAGCTCTTTTAATGTCATACCCGGTTTTGCTGCTTTTGCAACGGCGCGGTTTGCTGCCAGAACAATGTCGTAAACCTGTCTCTGGCGCTCTGTGTATGTTCCGTTTACCGGATAAGTTCTTGTGATATCTGCGCAGTAGCCCTGGAATTTTGCTCCGAGGTCCATCAGAAGCAGGGTCTCATCCTCGCACACGTCACGGTTGGTGTCGTAGTGCAGCATCATTCCGTTTGCACCGCTTCCTGCGATCGTCGGGAATGCGGTTCCGTCTGCTCCCTCGTGGAAAATCTTGTACTCGAAATCAGCCTGTGCCTGATACTCGGTGCAGCCGGTTTCAGATTCTTCATCACGAATTTCAGCGCGTCGTCGGTGATCTTGATTGCCTGGCGGACGAGACGATCTCATCCTCATCTTTCTGCATCCGCAGTGCTGCGATGACAGGAGCAATGTTTTTAATCGGTCTGCCTGGAAATTTCTTTGCGAACTCCTCTGCCTTTTACCATGTTGTAATCCGGCAGATCCTCGACCTGATAGCGGTAGCAGTCGAAATACAGTGTTCCGATGTCCGCGTGCCATCAGACGGTTTACCATGCCCCTCAAAGGAATCCAGGAAACGAACGTCGTCGATTCCGGTAATCTCCTGTGCCTCGGATACGGTTACTTTTCTTCCAAACCATCTCTCCTGGTTCAGATCCGCTTCCTCGATAAACAAATGGATTTCTCCTCTTTTGCGGTCTTTTTCATCATCAGGATCATGTGATCTCTGCGAAGGCCGGTCAGATAGAAAAAAGTTGCGGTTTGCTTCAAACGGCAGATATTCGTCTGCGCTGACATGCAGCTCGATTCCAGAAAACAAAAGCAGTGCGGAATCCTGGTCCATTTATCAAAAACCTGTTTTCTTCTTTCTGTAAAAAGTTCATCTGTCTTTCCTCACACTTTCTTTTAGAGCCTGCCAAGATCTGTTTTCGGCTCCTCTACTAAGATAACACGTTCGTGCTTTTTTTTCCTACCTTTTTCCTGCTTTTCTGTGAAAATTCTTATTTTATTCCGCACTTTCCAGTCCTTTGACAACTTCCAACGCTTTTCGAGCTGCACATCGCTCGTCGCGTCATCCGGCAGCTCCACCTCGACATCCGGCGTAATGCCGACCTTGTGGATGTCGTTTCCGAGCGGCGATGTAATAATGGGCAATCGTCAGTTTCACCACGCTGCCGTCCGAGAGCTGGAATGTATTCTGGACAATGCCTTTTCCGAATGTCGTCGTTCCGACAATCGTTCCGATGCCGTAATCTTTGACTGCTCCCGTGAAGATTTCTGCCGCACTTGCCGTATTTTCATTGACCAGCACGACGAGTGGAATCGAGATCGGGGTATCGCCGTCGCAGGTATACTCTTCCCGTTTTCCATTTTTATCCTCGGTATACATCGATGAGTCCTCCGGCAGGATCTGGCGCAGGGTATCACAGACTGCCGTCACGAGGCCGCCCGGATTACCGCGCAGATCGATGATCAGGCGCTCCATGCCCTGATCCTGCAGTGACTGGTATGCTTTCTGGAACTGCTCGGAGGTAAGCCCTGTAAACTCGCTGATGGCCAGATAGCCGATCTTGTCGTCCAGCATTTTACCGTCTGCCACAATCGCCGCAAGCTTCTCTTTTTGACTTCCGTTTCAATCAGATCCGCCTCGCCTTCCCGCTCGATGGAAAGCGTCACGGTGTCGTTCTCGCTGTTTTTCAGAAGACCGACCGCATCGTTGAGGCTTAAGCCTTCGAGTGTCTGCCCGTCAATCTTTACAATGCGGTCATCCGCCTGAATGCCCGCCTTTGCCGCCGGGGTATCGTCCTGTACGCCGGTGACCTGCAGCTTATCGCCGTCCAGCGTCACCGTAACACCGATGCCCTGATAGTAACCCTCCTGCGCTGTCTTGATCGCTTCGTATTCCTCTTTTCGTGTAATACGTAGAATACTTGTCGCCGAGGCCGCTGATCATCCTTTATACATCGCATTCGACAGCTCTGTGTCATCCACATCGCCCGCGTAAAGCTGGCTGATCATCGCTTTGATCGCCGCCGTCTTCCGCCACGACCAGAAGCCGCCGGGGTGGTCCGCACTGCTTCCCGGCCAGAGAAACGTTGTTCCGACAAGCACGATCATTACAATCGCCAGCATGAAAATCATGCCCGCAAAGTAGCTCTTCCGCATCTCATTTTTTCGGTTTTTTCTTTCTGTTTCTGCGCTTTTTCGGTTTTTCCTGCTCTGCCGCTTTTATGCCCTCTTTTTCTTCCTTCATCAGTTCTTCCAAAATATGCCTCCCAATCGAAAGATCCCGGAATCTTTTGACGGATTCCGGACTTATTTTTTACTTTATTATATTGTCTAATCCTATCAGACTTTCAAGTGTTTTCGAATCGTAAAGATACTGCCGACAAGACCGATTCCCATACCGAGAATGAGTCCGACCGGAAGCAGAATCCGGAAGACGGCCGATACCGGCATGAATGCCATAAAGTTCGACAGTACGCTGAACTCCGTCATAACGTAGCTGATGACTCTGTTGTATACAACGTACAGCAGCCCCAGCGGAATCGCTGCTCCGACAAGACCGATCAGGATACCCTCGATCAGGAACGGAGCCCTTAAAACAGGTTCGTCGCACCGATCAGCTTCATGATACCGATCTCCTCTTTCCGGACCGAAATACCGATCGTGACGGTATTGCTGATCAGGAAAACAGATACGGCAAGAAGAATCAGAATGATCGCGATGGAAACGTAGCCAATGACACGGTTCATCGTCGTCAACGTTGTTGTTGCACCCTCGGCCTGTTTAACCTCACGGACACCGTCCAGCGAGCGGATATACTCAGCCAGTGCATCCTGCGTCTCTACCTGGTATACGTAAACCTCATAGTGAGCAGAAGAGCGGGTTGTCGTTGGCTTAAAGCCGTCCTTGTATTCCTTTTTCCTTCGAAATACTGTTTGCAAAAGTTTTCCCAATGTCTCATCCGCGGAAACATACTTACATTCCTTGACCACATCGGTCTTGGCCTTGATCTCCGTTCCGATCTCATCGATCGTCGCCTGATCCACATCTTCGTTGAAGAAGACGGTCATGGATACGTCTGTCTCGGCATTTTTTACGATGTAGTTAAAGTTGATGACAACCGCAAAGTTACCACAAGAACGGTCGTTCCTCTGTTGTTGATTTCCTCCAGGAGCTTCGCAATCTCCATGGAGTTTCCCGGGTCAGGTTTCCGGCTCGTCCGCCAGAGAATCAGGCCGGTTGACAATGGCTCTTGCCACGGCAACTCGCTGCTGCTCTCACTCCGGCTCCTTCGGGAAGGATTTGTACTTCTCTGCCAGGTCCGACCAGCGTGGGGACTTCCGGCACGCCTTTTTTGATGACGCGGTTCCCGGTTTCTCGATGACTTGCTATGCGAATGCTACGTTTTCATAGACATTCCGGTCTTTTAAAAAGGCGGAAATCACCGGGCTCGAACGCCGACACCGCGGCGGTATTTCGACTTTCTCAAGCGTTTCATTTTTATTTAAAGATCTGTCCGTTTACCTTAATAGTGCCGGATGGTACGAGTTCTTTCAAAAGGAGCTTGATCAGCGTCGATTTTTCCAGAACCGCTGTTTCCCACGATAAAGACAATTCCCCCTTCTCGATGTGTAAGGATACGTTGTTGACGACCGGCTGGCCTTTCAGCGACGCTCTTCGCACGCCTCCGTGTTATCATGCAATTCACTTCAAGGGTTCTCGCTTAATAATCGAGCGTTTCCATGTATTTCATGTACTGCAAACCATAAGCGCAATCTTGAATGTGATCGCATCTTCAAAAACTCTAAAGATCCCGAGTCCGTGCTCTTCTGCAGCTTATCAGTCGATATGACAAAAATTTCGGTGTATATAAAGCTGTCTCAGGGTTTCCGAGACATTCAAGAGAATTTTCAAAAGAATTTATTGATCGTTGTCAGTGTCTCTTCATCAAAGTCATCCGGCGATTTGTTGCCGAAAATCTCTTTGATGAACATTTTTTGAGTGGGATCGGAAGCTGGTAAATCAGACGGCCGATACCCAGTGAGCTGTATGCATAGATATCATTCTCAGCGGAGAAGATTTTTCCGACGTCCATCGCCATTCTGGGCTTCTTTGTAGGAACGCGATACTTCTTTGATCTCCTTGACAATGGTACCGTAAGCAACGTGGGTTTTTCCCCTCCTCATCTCTTCCTGCTGCTTCCAGAATGGTGGCTGCCACTTTGTTCATCTGGGCATAATCCTCACCTGGAGCAAGTTCATGACGATGATAATGTTTTCTCATCGACGGCAGTTATAAAGTCACCAGATTTGGTACCGAGGGCGGTAAGGAGGCCCTGAATCTGGAAGGTAACCATTTTCCCGATCAGGTGAATGTCATCGTTTCCGCCTTTTACAACCAGAACGTACTCCAGCTGGTGTTCATCGTATACTTTAAAAAACTGATAATTTTTCATGGTCTGGGAATCTGCCTGAGACTGCGCAAACGTTACAATATCATTCTGGCTGATCTCAACCTCCGGAAAAGTTGTTACCAGAACTTTTCCTTCTATATCAGTCACGCAGAGTTCGACACGCGAAATATTTTTGATTCCCTCAATGGTACTCTGTAAAATCTGATTTGAAATCATATTTTCTTCCCTCTTTCATCCTATAGTTTGTCTCCGGCTGCACCCGCTTTCATTGCCAGGCATATCCACACCCCCATGGTTCTGCTCCTGATGCAAAGTACCTCACAGATATACTTATTTTAATACAAAATAGACAAAAAGGAAGAGAAAACACAACATTTATACCACAAAATACGTAAAAAGGTCAGGAGAAATCCGTCTGGAAGCCCTCTCCTAAGACCTCTCTTGCATCCGACACAACGACAAACGCGTCCGGATCGATCGTTCCTACGATCTGTTTGAGCTGCGGGATCTGTTTTTGCCCACAACACAGAATACCATCATACGCTCTTCGCCCGTGTACATTCCCTTTATGTGGATGCCGGACGCGCCGCGGTCGAGTTCTTTCATGAGCTCATCGGCTACCTGCTCCGGATGCGCGGTAATGATAAACGCAGATTTCGCATAATTCATACCTTCCATCAGGGCATCCGTCACTTTCGTCGTCACGTAGATTGCCACGATCGCATAGAGCGAAGCGTGGATACCGAAGACAAAAATACCGGCGATGACGATGATTCCATCAAGCACCTGCATAACCTGTGCAACGGAATAGTGGCGCAGCTTTCTCTGGATCAGAGCCGCCATCATATCCGTTCCGCCCGTCGTACCGTTTCCGATGAAGACGAGCCCGATGCCTGCTCCCATCAGAACGCCGCCGAACAGTGCGGAAAGCATCCTGTCATCCGGCACCAGCTGCAGCACCGGGAGAACGGCAATCCAGAACGTATTCATCAGGGTTCCAAAGATGGTTTTCACCAGAAAATCGCGGCTCATGCGGATTCCGAACAGAAAGAGCGGAATGTTCAGCACAAGGTTCGTCACCCAGAGCGGAACTCCTTTTTTTCGCTGTTATATTTTGTTACCATCCGCTTGAACGTATTCTTCTTTAGCAGAGTTCCCCACCAGCTCGTTTTTATACCGGCCTCGTTCTGCAGCGTCGAATGCTCGCCAAGGCTCAGCCAGATTTTTGCGCTGATTTTGCTGCTGTTTTCCAGAACGAAAACGATCCTGCCGCGTTCCTGCAAGGCCGCTCACAATCACGTCCGTCGTCTGGCTGTTGATCTCGTTGACTAGGCTGTCAAACGCGGATTCCTCCAGCGTCTCGACAACAGCACCGCCTCCGATCTCAATGCCGGGATACGTTTCTGTCAGATATTTCTGCAGTGTCTGCAGTTCTTCCTCAGTGTCGCCCAGTACGAAAATCCGGCTTTTCTTCTGAATCAGTCCCCAGAAAAACGTGCGATGAACTCGTTCGTCTCCACTTCCTCATAGGACGGCGTCTCCGGGTCAATTCCTGCTGCCTCCAGCACCTCGGTTTCCCCGATGACCGTCAGATCCAGATCTTCGATATACTGTTTCCACGTCGGTTCCTTGCTCGCCTGCATCAGCATCTGCATTGTAACAATCCCGATGGTGTTCAGCTTATCATTCGAGAGGTATTCCTCTGCAATCTCCATTGCCGCATCGACGCGGTAATGTTTCAGCTTCACACCTAAAATTTCCAGTTCTGCATTCATAGTTCTGTATACTTCTGTTTTCCTTCGAAATCCAGAAGCGTTTCCTCCATGTTTTCCTGCCGTTTGTTCCGGCAGCGCTGTCCGCCCTTTTCTTCTGGCAACAGCTAATCCCCATTATACTAAAAAAAGAGGCTGTTGTCAAAAAGCAGCAGCCTTTCTGCCCTGTTTTCAGAATTTTTTACAATTTTCGTCTGCGGATTGTTTCAACTCACAGTCGGTATTTTCACGGAGTCTGACGTGTCGAAAATAGTTCGACTGTGACTTGCCTCATGTCAGTGGAGGATACCGATTTTTCTCCGCCCGCCACCGTAAGTGGAGACTTTGATTAAACCTCAAACATCAGATCGCCGTAAAGGACGGCATCAGCCACATCTCTTTGTCTACGATCATCTCCAGTTTGTCAACCGGTGCGCAGTTCCCCATATCATTAAACACAACTTTCTCGTAGTAGTATTTTGCTTTTGCTTCCGTTCGCCATCTTCCATCTCGCATCCTGCATTCTCGATTGCGAGTTTTGCTCGTCGAAGGGCTTTGTATCTTGGTCTCCTCAACAGTGCACTTGTCTCGTTCAGCAGATTCTTCTGTACACCAAGGTTTCCGTAACACCTGCTGCGGTGATGGTGTTTGATGGATCCAATCAGGCAGTCGCATATTTGATACGGCCGGGATGTATCTGTTTGATCTTGCCATGTCGGAGTTCATGGTCTTTGCTTCGATAAACATGGATCGCTTTTATAGTTCTCGAATTTAAGCTTCTGCCATGGAATTGATGTTCTGCCTTGGTGAATACTTTAAACTCTTCGAATACAGTTTTATTAAATACGATCATCGGTAAAGGCAAACGGTGAGGTACGGTTACGGTCCGTTGCATCTTTTGCAAAATCCGGAAGAGTCTTAACGCCGGTATGTAATTTTCCGCCTTTTTGCTTCTGTGTTGCAGAGCCGGTGCTGATCAGCTGTTCCAGCACATCTTCCAGCTGTTCACCCAGGAATACGGAAATAATAGCCGGCGGTGCCTCATTGGCTCCCAGTCTGTGGTCGTTTCCAACATCTGCTGCGGACTCACGAAGAAGATCTGCATGGCGGTCGACTGCACGCAAAATACAGGTCAGGATCACCAGGAACTGAATATTCTCATGGGGCGTGGTGCCCGGATCCAGCAAATTGATGCCATCGTCTGTGGTGATCGACCAGTTGTTGTGCTTACCGGAACCATTGACACCTGCGAATGGTTTCTCATGAAGCAGACACTGCAGTCCGTGACGCTCTGCCACCTGTTTCAAAGTCTCCATAATGATCTGGTTGTGGTCTACGGCGATGTTTGCCGGTCTGCGTAGATCGGAGCAAGTTCGTGCTGTGCCGGCGCAACTTCATTGTGCTGGGTCTTTGCTGAACACCCAGTTTCCAGAGTTCTTCGTTTACATCTTTCATATAAGAAGCAATTCTCTGACGGATGGTTCCGAAGTAATGATCATCCAGCTCCTGACCTTTTGGAGGCATTGCACCGAACAGGGTACGTCCGGTAAAAATCAGGTCTTTTCTCTGCAGATATTTCTGTTTGTCAACCAGGAAGTATTCCTGTTCCGGTCCAACGGACGGTGTTACTTTTTGGAGGTTGTATTTCCAAACAGTCTCAAGAAGTCTCAGTGCCTGCTCATTGATTGCTTCCATGGAACGCAGTAACGGTGTCTTTTTGATCCAGTGCCTCACCCTTGTAAGAGCAGAATGCGGTCGGAATACAGAGGATCGCTCCTGCTGCATCTTCACGTACATAAGCCGGTGAAGTACAATCCCATGCTGTATATCCTCTTGCTTCAAACGTAGCGCGAAGACCTCCTGAGGGGAAGGAAGAAGCATCCGGTTCTCCTTTGATCAGTTCTTTTCCGGAGAACTCCATCAATACTTACCGTCCGTCTCGGTGCTGTAATAATTACATATTCTCCCATTTTCTTTCTTCCATTCCTTTGTGAATTTTGCATTTTCCCGCCGGACTTATGATTCTGATACAAGAAAAGGGTTCTCAAAAGCAACTAAGGAAAGCTAAGTTTTTTTCAACGCCCTTGTTTGCATTCGCATATGGATTTGATTTCCAACTGATACTAAAATAACTCAAAAACTTAAAAAACGCAAGTGCTTTTTGAACTCAGTCCCTTTTTCGTATTATTTTACTTTCTAAAAAAAAATTAGCGGATTTTTTAAAATTTCGCGGCAGTCGTCAAGGTCTCGATGCAAGCACGGACTTTGACTCGTTGCTCGCTTAAAGCCTTTTTGGACCTGAAGTGATACCTGCTTTTATTTTCAGGCTTTGCCAACAGAACCGAACAGTTCCATTTTTCTTTTACAGTAGCCTTGATCGCTTCTGCGCCAGGTGCAAGGAGTTTACTGGGTCGAATCCCTTACCCTGTAAGTCTTTTCCTTCTTCAACGTACCTTTCTGGTTGTTGCTGTAAATGACAGCTGGCATTCAGTATTTACATTGATCTTAGCAACACCAAGGCGATTGTTTTTGATCATGTCGCCGGGGATTCCTGTACCGCCGTGAAGAACCAATGGAATATCGCCAACTGCCTTCTGAACAGCGTCCAGAGTTTCAAAGGACAGACCCTTCCAGTTTGCAGGATATTTGCCGTGGATATTGCCGATACCAGCTGCCAGGAAGTCTACGCCCAGATCAGCGATTCTCTTGCACTCGTTGGGATCTGCGCATTCGCCCATACCTATAACGCCATCTTCTTCGCCGCCGATTGCACCAACCTCAGCTTCGATGGAAACGCCCTTTTCATGAGCAGCAACCAGCTCAGTGGTCTTTTCAACGTTCTCGTCGATCGGGTAATGAGAGCCATCGAACATGATGGAAGAGAAGCCAGCTTCAGACACTTCTCTCTTGCCTTCAGCGTCTTTTCTTGCAACCTTAGCTGTTACAGTAACAGTCTCAAAGTTGTCTTTCTCGCGAACAGCCATAGCTACAAGGCCTTCTGCGATTTTACGGATTTCTTTTTGCTTTAGCTTCTGTAGTAACAATTTTTCCGTTGTATAACAGGTTTGTTACCTGGTTTCTTAACAGAGCTTTTCTCTGGTCAGATGTTCTGCTTAATTTTCTATATTTTGCCATTTTAATTTTCCTCCATCTGTGGGACAGCCGGGCACGCTTGTTCGGTCTTACTGGACTGCTGCTTAGCAAATCCCCACTGTAATATGCTTACGAAGTGTCTTTGCAATCACTGCGATGCAGCGGTTCTTACTCCTCTGTTGGCTGAAGCTGTAAGCCCAGCTCTTTCAACTTGGCAAGTACTTCCTCTAAAGACTTACGTCCTAAGTTACGTACTTTCATCATGTCGTCGGAAGTCTTGTTGCAAAGCTCTTCAACTGTATTGATACCAGCTCTCTTCAGACAGTTATAAGAACGTACGGAGAGCTCAAGTTCATCAATGCTCATTTCCAGAACTTTTTCTTTCTCATTATCTTCCTTCTCGATCATAACCTCAGCGGTCTTCGCATTTTCGAAAGGTCAATGAAAGAGTTTAAGATGTTCGCTTAATACTTTAGCTGCAAGGCTGACTGCCTCATCAGGATCAAGCGTACCGTTTGTATACACATCAAGTGTCAGCTTATCATAATCGGTTACCTGACCAACACGTGTATTCTCACTGTCATGTTGACTCTGTCAACCGGGCTGTAGATCGCATCAACTGCAATCACGCCGATCGGCATGTCATCAGATTTGCCCTTATCCGCACTCACATATCCGCGGCCCATTTGTAATGGTAAGTTCCATAGCAAGTCTGCAGTCTTTTCCACCGTTCAGGGTTGCAATCACCTGATCCGGGTTCATGATCTCAATATCCTGATCTGCCTGGATATCAGCTGCTGTAACAACACCTTTGCCTTCACACTCAATGTATGCAGTCTTTGGCTCATTGTCAGAACTGTTGTTTTTGATTGCAAGACTTTTCAGATTCATAATGATCTCAGAAACGTCTTCTTTTACGCCCGGGATAGAGCTGAATTCGTGAAGGACGCCATCGATCTTAACCTGGCTTACAGCTGCACCCGGCAGGGAGGACAGCATAATTCTTCTTAAAGAATTTCCAAGGGTAGTTCCATATCCTCTTTCCAGAGGTTCAACTACGAATCTGCCAAACTTCTTATCTTCGGATATTTCGGTAATTTCGATTTTTGGTTTATTAAAATCAAACACTATAAGTTTCCCCTTCTTCTGGGTATTCAACATGTTGAGGGTATTATTTAGGGCTCATTATTTGGAGTACAACTCGACGATAAGCATCTCGTTTACAGGAACATCGATCTGCTCTCTTGTAGGAAGCTCTTTAATTACACCCTTCAGGTTCTCCTGATCAGCATCGATCCACTCCGGAACAAGTCTTCCACCTGTAACCTCCAAGGATTCCTTTATATCTCTCAGAACCTTTGCATTTTTCTTTGATTTCGATTGTGTCACCAGCTTTACAAGGTAAGACGGAATGTTTACACATTTTCCGTTTACAAGTACATGCTTGTGGTCAACAATCTGACGAGCTTCTTTTCTTGTTCTTGCGAAGCCCATACGGAAAACAGAACGCTGTCCAGTCTAGCCTCAAGCATGGTCATCAGGTTTTCACCGGTCATGCCCTTCATTCTATCCGCCCTCTTGTAGTAGTTGCGGAACGGCTTCTCAAGTACGCCGTAGATGAATTTTGCTTTCTGTTTTCTTTTTTAACTGAAGACCGTACTCAGATACTTTTTCGGTTTGCACGTTTTAACTGTCTTGTTAGATTTTTTATCAATTCCTAAATAAATTGGATCCATTCCAAGGGATCTGCATCTTTTTAAGAACAGGTGTTCTATCTACTGCCATTGTGGCTTACCTCCTAATTCAATTAAACTCTTCTGCGTTTTGGTGGACGACATCCATTGTGAGGAACGGGTGTTACGTCACGAATGCTGGTTACCTCCAGGCCGCATGCCTGAAGTGCACGGATTGCTGCCTTCTCACGGCCTGAACCCGGTCCCTTAACCATAACGTCTACAGTTTTTAATCCATGAATCAAGTGCAGCTTTTGTAGCTGTCTCAGCAGCCATCTGTGCTGCATAAGGAGTAGATTTTCTTGAACCTCTAAATCCAAGACCACCAGCACTTGCCCATGAAAGAGCGTTTCCTTCACTATCTGTCAGTGTGACGATTGTATTGTTGAAGGAAGACTGAATATGTGCCTGTCCGTGTTCAACGTTTTTCTTAACACGACGTTTTGCTGTCGCTTTTCTGGTCACCTTAGCCATTTTAAAACTAACCTACACTTTCCTTAATCAATTAAAATTTATAGTTATATACTGAATTATTTCTTCTTGTTTGCTACTGTTCTCTTCGGACCTTTTCTGGTTCTTGCGTTGGTCTTTGTCTTCTGACCACGAACCGGAAGGCCTTTACGATGACGGATGCCTCTGTAGCAGCCGATTTCCTGCAGTCTCTTGATGTTAAGGGCGATCTCCCTTCTCAGATCACCTTCTACTGTCATTGTCTCATCAATAACAGCCTGGAGCAAGGATTTTGTCTGCACTTGGTCTTCCAATACCATAAATATAGAGGTAAGACCAATTTCAATTCTTTTCTCTCTTGGTAAGTCTACACCAGCTATACGAGCCATGAGAATTTTTTTACGGTCAGTGTATCACTGCTGTCCATATTCATCACAATTTTCACCGGATACTTATGATTATTTTCAAATTTGAAATCCGGTGAATCCCAGAAACTCTGATTTGCATCCATTCCTGACGGCACATAATGTACCGGCATCGAATGGTTGGCTCTTTCCAACACATCAAGGTCTGTATACAAAATAGCGGAAAACAATTAGTGTGGAGGACACCTGGCATTCGCCTCCTCCAAGCCTGGACGACTTTTGCCATCCTGATGGCCTGCTGCACTCTGGTATCCTTTTTCTGCCGTTGTATCACCTACGACACCATTAAAAGAGAAGGTTTCTCCCGGCAGAACGATCTGTCCGTTGCAGATAGATGCCCGTAAGTCCGACGTTGTGAATTCTTCCATTTGCGTTCATCTTCTCGGTTGTAATCTCCGGCTCGGTAAAGGTAAACGGAATCGTGATATCCGTATTTTCTTCTACACTCTCATACTCGGCTTTCGCACTGTCCGCATCCATTGAGGTTCCGTTTTCGATGCCACAACGGAATATCCGTTGTCCGGATCCAGCGTCGCATTGACCGGCTCGGTATAAATCTGGCTTGCAATTCCGGCAAAATCCGGCTCCGTCAGCTGATTTTCTGCCGTCGGGCAGAAAATTACATCCTGGAAATTCATTGCTGTCACATTCGTCTGGATCTGCTGTTTTAAAGCATCCACATCCGGTCTGGTTCCGGAAATGCCTTTATGCACGATCAGGCCGGTATCTGTTACTTCATATGTAGTATCCTGCATGGAGTTGTAATCCTGAATGCCGGATGCCTGTACAATTCCTTCCACCTCATCTGGATGGGCCACAGTCGGCTGCACATCATAGGAAAGTTTCTCTGCCTTTCCCCGTTTCATCTCGACCCACTCCAGACCGCGAACCAGAAGATTTCCATGGCCTTTTTTCATATGCTTTTCAATTTCTGCGGAAGCATCCATCCCCAGCATTGGAAATACGTTCATCGTATACTGCTGACCATCCAGCTCAACGGTAACAGCTGTATCTTTATAATCTTCTTCAAACTTCTGTTCCACTGTCTGTGCAGCTTCTTTTTGCTCATTCCCTGAATGTTTACTCCGTTAATAGAAGCATCTGCCCAGATTTTGTCATCCTCGATGATCAGACAGAAGATTCCATATGCAGCGGCAAGTAAAACAATCACTGCAACTACGCTCAATGCTGCAACAAGGCCTTTTTTTTTTCTTTCCCATTTTTGTCATTGCACATTTTCCTTTCCTGTTATCTGTAAGGAGCAGCGATGCCATTGCTGCAGATCCGAATTATTTTTCAGACTGCAGCCTGCTGTTTCATAAAATGTTTCCTTGATTTCTGCCGGTGCATGGATTTTACCACACCGCCCAGGAGACCCTTCCCGGTAAAATTTCCCCGTAAAGTTTCTCTATTGCATTGTATCACATTATTTTGAGAATTCAACCAAATATTTCAACTTCACACAGAATTCACGAACATATATTCTTCTGTCGCTTTCGAGCCCTCATCTGTCATTTTCACGGTTTTCCATCCGCTCTTTTCTCCTGTCTTTTCACTTTTCTTTTTTCTTCTGACGGTTTAAAAAATTTTGTTTCAAAAAGTGCACAAAATTCTCCTGGTTTTTTACAAAAAGTTTTCATAAAATTTTATACTTTTTTCATTGCTTTTTCTATTACAATATTGCATAATACATCTGGAAGGTTTCAAAAGGGACTGAAAAGAAATTCAGATGCCCGCCGCCGCGGATGCTGCAGGGTTTGCAGACTGGTGCTTGCTTTGTGGCTGTCAGAAATCTGAAGGCCGGTGATCGAAATCTTTGTTCTGTAGAACAGTTACTGTTATTGGGGATGAATACAGAGAAACACATACAGAGAAAAAAGCCATCCGGCATGCCGGATGGCTTTTTATCGTATTTCTTATTTATCTCTCCAGATAATACGTCCCTTGTCCAGATCGTATGGGGACAGCTCGATGGTTACTTTGTCTCCCGGGAGAATACGGATAAAGTTCATACGCAGCTTTCCACTGATATGAGCTAATACTACGTGTTTGTTCTCCAGTTCTACTTTAAACATTTCGTTTGGTAATTTCTCGAGGACAGTTCCCTCTACCTCAATTACATCTGCCTTAGACATTGATTAATCCTCCTTCAACTCTTTTGCAACTTTTTTTCTTTTAATGCCTTTTACGGATATCTTCATCACGAACCGCATCCGTCATTTCGTAATCCGGCTGTATGAATCAGCTTCTTCTTTTTTCGGCCGGTTGGCGGTACGGATTTTCCGTCCACCAGGAATACGTATGGCTCCTGTACATCCGAAATCACATACAGCTTTCCTTTATCGTGGCCGGCCAGGCTTCTGGCAAACATTCCTTTCACAATCGGTTTCATAAATCCTCCTCCGTATGCGAAAGTGTCAGAATTTCCGGTTCTCCCTCCGTAATCAGAATCGTGTTCTCATAATGTGCGGCAAGAGAGCCGTCTTCTGTCACAACGGTCCAGTCATCATCCAGCCATCTGACTGCATAGCCTCCGGCTGTGATCATCGGCTCGATGGCGAGCGTCATGCCAGGCTGCAGACGGACGCCGCGGCTTGGCTGTGCGAAGTTCGGCACTGCCGGATCTTCGTGCAGGTGCGTTCCGATGCCGTGGCCTACCAGCTCGCGGACAACGCCGTAGCCGAAGCTCTCTGCGTATGCACCGATCGCCGCCGAAATCTCATGAAGATGATGGCCTGCTTTTTGCGTATTTGATTCCTTCAAAAAAGGCCTGGCGTGTTACTTCCACCAGTTTTCTTGCCTCCGGCGAGATCTCACCGACCGCGTGTGTGCGGGCTGCGTCGGAATGGTATCCTTCATAGATAAGTCCCGCATCCAGGCTGACAATGTCGCCCTCTTTCAGAATCCGTTTTTACTTGGGATTCCGTGAACCACTTCTTCGTTCACAGAAACGCAGATCGAAGCCGGATACCCATTATAGTTTAAAAAGTTGGGAGTGCATCCGAAGCTGCGGATCATCTCTTCTCCGAGCTTGTTGATTTCCCAGGTTGACATTCCCGGATGGATGGCGCGGCCTAATTCATCGTGTACCTTCTCCAGCAGTTCACCGGCACGGCGCATTTTTTCAATTTCCCGGGCAGTTTTAATTGATATGGACATCCTTTACGCTCCTAAAATCTTTACTATATCCTGAAATACCACGTTGATATCCTGGGTTCCGTCAACTTCCACCAGAACATTGGCTTTCTTATAGTAGTCAATCAGAGGCTGTGTCTGAGCATGGTATACAGACAGTCTCTTCTGTACAGTCTCAGGTTTATCGTCATCACGAAGAACCAGCTCGCCGCCGCAGGTATCGCATACATCTTCTACCTTTGGTGCGTTAAATTCTACATGATACGTTGCTCCGCATCCGATGCAGGCACGGCGTCCGCCCATACGGTGAACGATATTTTCATCCGGTACTTCTACATTGATTGCGTAGTCAATTTTTCTCTCCGCGTGCTTCCAGGGCTTTGGTCAGTGCCTCTGCCTGCGGGATCGTTCTTGGGAAGCCATCCAGCACGTAGCCCTTTGCTGCGTCCGGTTTGGAAATACGGTCTACAACAAGATCGCAGGTCAGCTCGTCCGGAACGAGTTCTCCCTTGTCCATGAATGCTTTCGCTTTCTTTCCAAGCTCGGTTCCCTCTTTGATATTTGCGCGGAAGATATCGCCGGTTGAAATATGAGGAATCTCATATTTTGCAGCGATCTGTTTTGCCTGTGTACCTTTTCCGGCACCAGGTGCCCCCAACATAATAATTTTCATGCGCTTTTCCTCCCATGTTTGAATTTGCAGCAATCCGCTGCGTGTAATTTACCCTATTATACCATAAAGTAAACCACAATAGCAAAAAAATTTTCTCTGTTGAAGCCTCTTTAAAAGCGCTTTAAACAAAAAGAAAGGGCCTGTCTTATCCAGACAGTCCCTCTTATGCCTTAATCGTTTAAGAATCCTTTGTAATTGCGTACCAGCATCATGGATTCAATCTGTTTAAGGTTTCCAGAATTACGCTGGCAATAAGCCATTTTTTCTTGGAATACTGTACCGGAATTCTTCTCTCAGCGCCATTCAGGATCAGTACCAGCACAACAACAGCGATGATCACAACAGCGATGATAATCCACATCAGCAGACCACGCGCGATGGTTTTGCCTTTTACGAAGGTTTCGTAAAGGGTTACCATATCCCTGCGGGATTCTGGAAAGGATGTTGATTAACAGGACCATAGAAATACCATTTCCAACGCCCTTGTCGTTGATCTGTTCTCCCACCCACATAAGGAAGGCAGAACCGGCTGTCAGAGCTGCCACTACAACAATCACATTAACTGCGTTAAAAGTGGTGAGGAGTCCCTGGCGTCCAAAGCCTACTGCCATGGCAACAGACTCAAACAATGCAAGACCTACTGTCACATAACGAGTAATCGCAGTCATTTTCTTTCTTCCCTCTTCGCCGTCACGCTGCATTTCCTCAAGTTGTGGAATTGCAATGGTGAGCAGCTGAATAATGATGGAAGAAGTAATGTACGGTGTAATACTCAGAGCAAAGATGGAGAAACGGTCGAAACCGCCGCCCGTGAATGCATTCAGGAAACTGAATGCCTCATTCGTATTATTTGCAAAATAATTCGCAAAAAAAGCTTGTATTGACACCCGGTACAGGCATCTGAGAGCCTAACCGGATGACAACAAGCATCATAAGCACATAAAATATTTTGCGACGAACATCTTTGACCTTAAATGCATTGATAAAGGTCTTAAACATTAGATCACCTCGACTGTTCCACCTGCCGCTTCAATTTTTTGCCTTTGCGCTCTCGCTGAAAGCATTTGCTTTTACAGTGAGTTTTTTGGTGACTTCACCGTTTCCAAGGATTTTTTACGCCATCTCTCGGATTGGAAACAAGACCAGTCTCAATCATAGTTTCTACGGTTACAACAGCTCCGTCCTCATAACGATTCAGAGCATCTACATTGATTCCAACGATATCCTTAGAGTTTCTGTTTGTGAAGCCTCTCTTAGGAATACGTCTGTATAAAGGCATCTGGCCGCCTTCAAAGCCCGGTCTCGGAGCACCGGAACGTGCCTTCTGACCCTTATGGCCCTTACCGGCTGTCTTGCCGTTTCCTGAACCATGTCCACGGCCTCTTCTGAAGTTATCGTTCTGTCTGGAACCTTCAGCCGGCTGTAAATTAGATAAGTCCATTACGGTACCTCCTTATGCTTCTTCTACTTTAACCAGGTAAGAAACCTGATTAACCATGCCGCGAACTGCTGCGTTATCCGGCAGTTCTACCGTCTTGTTAACTTTTTTCAGACCCAGTGCTTCCACGGTTCTTCTGTGTTTCGGAACACATCCGATCGGGGATTTCACCAGTGTTACTTTTTAATTTATCTGCCATTTTTCACATCCTCCTTAAGCAAAGATCTCGTTTGTAGATTTGCCGCGAAGTCTTGCTACTTCTTCTGGAGTCTTCAGCTCAGACAGACCAGCGATGGTAGCCAGAACTACGTTCTGCTTATTTCTGGATCCCAAGGGATTTTGTACGGATGTTCTTAATACCAGCTAACTCGATTACGGCACGGGCTGGGCCACCAGCGATGACACCAGTACCTTCAGGAGCTTTCTTTAACAGAACCTCTGCGCTTCCGAATTTACCTACGTAGTCATGAGTGATACTTCCGTTCTCATTGATTGCTACGCTTACCAGTTTCTTAATAGCGTCTTCTTTTCCTTTACGAATAGCTTCAGGAATTTCAGCAGCTTTTCCAAGTCCAGCACCAACATGTCCTTTGCCATCGCCGACAACTACTAAAGCTGTGAAACGGAAGTTACGACCACCTTTAACAACTTTTGTAACACGCTTAATTGATACGACTTTTTCTTCCAGTTCGAACTGGCTTGCATCAATAATTGTATGCTTCATGTGTTCTTTTCCTTCCTTTCTTAGAATACCAGCCCAGCTTCTCTAGCTGCGTCTGCAAATGCCTGGATTTTTCCCTGGTAGATGAATCCGCCACGGTCAAATACAACTTCAGTAATACCTGCTTCTACAGCTTTCTTTCCAAGAACGGTTCCAAGATATGCTGCTGCATCTACATTGTTGGTTTTCTCAAGCTCTGCTTTCACTTCTTTCTGAAGAGTAGAAGCAGAAACTAAAGTATTTCCAATCGTATCGTCGATAATCTGAGCATACATATGGTTATTGCTGCGGAATACACACAGACGCGGACGCTGTGCAGTACCTACGATATGATTACGTAATTTTCTATGCTTTTTTCTGGCGCATCTGCGCTCTTGATACTTTTACTAATCATATTCTCACTCTCCTTATTTATTTCTTACCAGTCTTACCAACTTTGCGTCTGATAACCTCATCAGCGTACTTGATACCCTTGCCCTTATACGGCTCCGGTCTTCTCTTCTCTCTGATTTCAGCTGCATACTGGCCGACTTTTTCTCTTTGCTGATACCGGAAACAATGATCTTGTTGCCGTCTACAGCGGAGGAGAGTCCTTCCGGATCGGTCATCTCTACCGGATGAGAATATCCAAGAGACAGAACTAATTTGTTGCCCTGTTTTGCAGCTCTGTAACCTACACCGTTTACTTCCAGTGTTTTGGTATAGCCTTCGCTAACACCAACTACCATATTGTGGATCAGAGTTCTTGTCAGGCCGTGAAGAGACTTCATCTTCTTCAGATCGTTGGGTCTTGTAACTACTACATGTCCGTCTTCCAGTTTGATGCTCATTTCAGCCGGGAGAGTTCTCTCTAATGTTCCTTTTGGTCCTTTTACTACAACGTGGTTGTTTTCCTGGATGTCTACTGTTACACCTGCAGGAATTGCCACTGGCAGTCTTCCAATACGTGACATACCAATTTCCTCCTATTAACTTAGATTTTCGGAGAGAGCCTTACGCTCTCTCTGTTTTCAGTTGCTTGTTTCGTTTCAGATTACCAAACGAATGCCAGAACCTCGCCGCCAACCTGCAGCTTGCGAGCTTCTTTATCGGTGATAACACCCTGGTTTTTGTGGAAAGAATAGCGATACCGAGTCCGCCAAGTACTCTCGGCAGCTCATCTTTGCCAACATAGATTCTCAGACCCGGTTTGGAGATTCTCTTCAGACCGGTGATGATCTTCTCGTTCTTGTCAGCGCCGTATTTCAGGGTGATGTGCATATTCTGGAATGCACCATCATCGCTGAGTTCATATTTTTGCAATGTATCCCTCGTTTACCAGGATATCAGCGATAGCTAATTTCATCTTGGAAGCCGGAACATCTACTGTATCGTGTTTAGCAGTGTTCGCATTACGGATTCTTGTAAGCATATCTGCAATCGGATCACTCATTGTCATTTTTGAATTTGCCTCCTTCTAAAATTTTACATGTCATAGCTTTATTAACGCCAGGGAATCTGGCCTTTTATGCTAATTCACTTACCAGCAAATTCTGCAGATTCCGTATCTGCAACGATTGTATTCTCTTTTGTAGAGAATTTAGCTTTGCGCTGCTGTTTGATTTTCATTGCTGTTTTAGCCATGAATCAATTCCTCCTATTACTTTGCGAATGGCATGTTGAATAATGTCAGTAATTCACGAGCTTCTTCATCTGTGTTAGCAGTGGTAACGAAGATAATGTCCATACCTCTGACTTTATCAACTTTATCATACTCGATCTCTGGGAAAATCAGCTGCTCTTTGATACCGAGTGCATAGTTACCTCTGCCGTCGAATGCGTTAGGGTTAACGCCGCGGAAGTCGCGGACACGAGGCAGTGCAAGGTTGATCAGGCGGTCTGCGAACTCGTACATTTTCTCGCCACGAAGGGTAACTTTGCATCCGATCGGCATACCCTCACGGATTTTGAAGTTAGCAACGGAATTTTTCGCTTTGGTCAGAACTGCCTTCTGTCCGGTGATAGCTTCCATATCACTGATTGCAGCGTCCAGAAGTTTAGCGTTCTCTTTAGCTTCACCAACACCCATGTTGATGACGATCTTGTCAAGCTTCGGAACTTCCATAACGTTTTTGTATCCAAATTTTTTGGTCATTGCATCAACGATCTGCTCGTTGTAAAGATCTTTCAGTCTACTCACGGTTTTGCCTCCTCTCTTCCTTAATCAATTACTGCGCCGTTCAGCTCTTTTGCTTTTGCAACGCGGGTTCTAACAGCTTTTGTTTTGCCGTTTTTCTCAACCATCTCAACTTTGATTCCAACGCGGGTCGGAACTCCTTTTACAACCAGCATTACGTTGGATGCATCGATAGGAGCTTCTTTGTTAACGATTCCGCCCTGCTGATTGCTCATAGACGGTTTCTCATGCTTTGTAATCATGTTTACGCCTTCAACAACAACACGGTTGTTCTTTACGTCAACGCTGACTACTTTACCGGTTTTGTCTTTATCTTTGCCGGCGATTACCTTTACGGTATCGCCTTTTTAATCTTCATTGACATAGCTGTCCTCCTATAATACTTCCGGAGCTAAGGAAACAATCTTCATGAACTGTTTCTCACGAAGCTCTCTGGCTACTGGTCCAAAAATACGAGTTCCTCTTGGAGTCTTGTCATCTTTGATGATAACTGCTGCGTTCTCATCAAATTTGATGTAAGAACCGTCTTTACGACGAGCGCCCTTTACGCTTCTTACAACAACAGCTTTTACTACGTCACCTTTTTAACAACACCGCCTGGTGTTGCATCTTTGACCGTAGCAACAATAACGTCACCAATATTCGCATATCTTCTAGTAGAACCGCCCATAACACGAATGCATAAGATTTCTTTTGCACCGGTGTTGTCAGCGACTTTCAGTCTAGTTTCCTGCTGAATCATGCTGGTATTCCTCCTTTAGCATTCTGATCTCTTATTTATTTCGCTTTCTCAACGATCTCCACAAGTCTCCATCTCTTATCTTTGGATAAAGGTCTTGTTTCCATAACTCGTACGGTATCACCTACATGGCACTCGTTGTTTGCATCGTGTGCTTTCAGCTTATATGTGCTTTTTTACAATTTTCTTGTACAGAGGATGTTTTACATGGTCTTCGATGGCAACCACGATAGTCTTATCCATCTTATCGCTGACAACTTTGCCCACGCGAGTTTTTCTAAGATTTCTTTCTTCCACGATATTTTCCTCCTAATTACTCAGCTGCGTTTGCCTTCTGGGCAATAACAGTCTGGATTCTTGCAATATTTTTGCGAACCTCTTTGATTCGGCTTGTATTGTCAAGCTGGTTGGTTGCATTCTGGAATCTTAAATTGAAGAGTTCCTTTTTCAGCAGCTACTAATTCGTCATTCAGCTCAGCTGCGCTCTTTGTATTTAAATCTTTTACAAATTCGTTAGTTTTCACTGTTATCACCGCCTTCTAAGTCTGCACGAGAAACAACTTTGCATTTACATGGTAACTTATGCATGGCAAGACGTAATGCCTCGCGGGCTGTTTCTTCCGGAACGCCTGCGATTTCGAACATTACACGGCCAGGTTTTACAACTGCTACCCAGTACTCCAGAGAACCTTTTCCGGAACCCATTCGGGTTTCAGCCGGCTGTGCGGTTACTGGTTTGTCCGGGAAAATCTTGATCCAAACTTTACCACCACGTTTGATGTAACGTGTCAGTGCGATACGGGCTGCTTCGATCTGGTTGGACTTGATCCAGCAGGGCTCAAGTGCTACGAGACCAAATTCACCGTAGTTAATTTTGTTTCCTCTGAGGGCTTTACCCTTCATGGAACCACGGAACTGTTTACGACGTTTTACTCTCTTCGGCATTAACATAATTAATTCTCGCTCCCTTCCTTTTTAGTTCTGGTTGGAAGTACTTCGCCATTGTAGATCCATGCTTTTACGCCAACTTTACCGTAAGTGGTATCTGCTTCAGCGAATCCATAATCGATATCGGCACGCAGGGTCTGCAGCGGAATAGTTCCCTCGCTGTAGAACTCGGTACGAGCCATATCAGCTCCACCAAGACGTCCGGATACAGATGTTTTGATTCCCTTAGCGCCAGCTCTCATCGTACGCTGCATGGTAGACTTCATAGCACGACGGAAGGAAACACGGTTCTCCAGCTGCTGTGCAATGTTCTCAGCAACGAGCTGTGCATCGCGGTCCGGTCTTTTTACTTCTTTGATATCTACGAAAAGCTTCTTGTCAGTCAGTTTCTGAACTTCAGCTTTTAATTTCTCGATCTCTGCGCCGCCTTTACCAATTACAACGCCTGGTTTAGCAGTGTAGATGATGATTTTAACTCTGTCGGATGCTCTCTCGATCTCGATCTTGGAAACGCCGGCACTGTATAATCTCTTCTTCAGGAAATTTCTGATTTTGTGATCCTCGATGAGGTTGTCAGCAAAATCAGCTTCAGCATACCACTTGGAATTCCAATCTTTAATAACGCCGACTCTAATGCCGTGAGGATTAACTTTCTGTCCCATGACATGCCTCCTTATTTCTCGTCTAACACAATCGTGATGTGGCTGTTTCTCTTCAGGATTCTGTAAGCTCTGCCCTGTGCTCTCGGATGAATTCTCTTCATGGTCGGAGCCTTGTTAGCGAAGCACTCAGCTACATACAGGTTTTCTCTGGAAAGACCGTTGTTGTTCTCAGCGTTTGCGATTGCGGACTCCAGCAGTTTTTCACTACGCTGGAGGCATATCTCGGGTTATAAGTTACAATACCAAGTGCGGTTGTTACGTCTTTACCGCGGATTGCATCTAAAACAAATCCAGCTTTCTGCGCAGACATTCTAGCGTAGGATAACTTTGCAGACGGTCTGGTATCTTTGTTAGCATTTCTTGCTCTTTTAATCTGACTTCTATGTCCTTTAGCCATTGCTAAAAAACCTCCTCTCTCAAATCATTCTACTTAGCGGACGCCGGATTTCTTCTCGTCCTTGCCGTGACCTCTGAAGGTTCTGGTTGCTACGAACTCACCGAGCTTGTGGCCAACCATATCCTCAGTAACGTATACGGGAACATGCTTTCTACCATCATGAACAGCAATCGTATGTCCCACGAATGAGGGAAGATCGTTGAACGACGGGACCAGGTTTTAATGACTGTTTTATCTCCTGAAGCGTTTGCAGCGTCGACTTTCTTTAACAGGCTTGCGTCTGCGAAAGGTCCTTTTTTTAATGAACGAGACATCGTTTACCTCCTTATTTCGATAAAGCTTTTCCATCGCGTCTTCTTACGATGTACTTGTTAGACTGCTTGTTCTTTGCTCTGGTCTTCAGGCCAAGAGCCGGTTTTCCCCAAGGAGTGCACGGGCCCGGACGACCGATACCAGTCTTTCCTTCACCACCACCATGCGGATGATCATTCGGGTTCATAACAGATCCACGAACTGTCGGGCGGATACCCATGTTACGCTTACGTCCTGCTTTACCAATGTTG
>VOFC01005621.1_pt1 | contig 24858 bp, 23 predicted proteins | sample 5384161 | NCBI WGS metagenome assembly VOFC01 (sample SAMN12384722, study PRJNA508395) | human gut metagenome | isolation source: healthy gut B | host: Homo sapiens | reverse complement strand
TCCACCGCGACGTGCGCGACGAGGCCCGGGCGCAGATCATCCTGGCGAACACCTACCACCTCTACATGCGCCCCGGCATGGAGATCATCGAAAAAGGCGGGGGGCGTACACCGTTTCTCGACCTGGGAAGGGCCAATGCTCACCGACAGCGGCGGCTTCCAGGTCTTCTCGCTCGCAGCTTGCCGCAAGCTCAAGGAGGAGGGATGCCATTTCCGATCGCACATCGACGGATCGAAGCACCTCTTCACCCCCGAAAGCGTCATCGACACCGAGCGCACGATCGGCGCCGACATCATGATGGCCTTCGACGAGTGCCCCCCGGGCGACGCCCCGCGCGAATACGCCGCCAAATCGCTGGCACTGACCGAGCGGTGGCTGGATCGCTGCTTCGACCGCTACCATCAGACCGAGCCCAAATACGGCCACTACCAGGCGCTGTTCCCCATCGTACAGGGATGCACATACCCCGACCTCCGGGCGCATGCGGCCGAAAACGTGCAACAGTACGGCGCCGACGGGTATGCCATCGGCGGACTGGCGGTCGGCGAACCGACCGAGGTGATGTACGAGATGATCGAAGTGGTCAACGCCATACTGCCCGAAGACCGTCCCCGTTATTTAATGGGCGTGGGCACGCCGGTGAACATCCTCGAAGGAATCGAACGCGGCGTCGACATGTTCGACTGCGTGATGCCCACGCGCAACGGCCGCAACGGGCAGCTCTTCACCGCCGAGGGCGTCATCAACATCCGCAACAAGAAGTGGGAGGACGACTTCTCGCCGATCGACCCCGAGGGCACGGCGTTCGTCGACACGCTCTATACGAAGGCCTACCTGCACCACCTGGTGACATGCGGCGAAATGCTGGCGGCGCAGATCGCCTCGCTGCACAACATCGCCTTCTACCTGCGGCTGGTGACGATGGCCCGCCAGCACATCGCGGCCGGGGATTTCAAGCCGTGGAAGGAGGCGATGGTCGGCAAACTCCAAAGGCGCCTGTAAAGAACCGAGGCCGGGGGAGGGCAGGAGGCAAACCCGTCGGGCCACGGGCCACGAAGCGAATAATGGCGGCACTGCGTCCGAGGCATGAAAACAAATTGTATCTTTGTGCGATGAAATTACGATTTCCGGGGTTTAAGATCTTAGACCGCTACATACTCGGCAAGTTCCTTGCGACCTACTTCTTCGCCATCGCGATGATTATCGTCGTGGTCGTACTGTTCGACTACGTGGAGAAGATCGACGACTTCACGGAACTGCACGCCCCGCTCAACGAGGTGATATTCGACTACTACCTGAACTTCATCCCGCTTCTTCATCAACCAGTTCAGCGGCCTGTTCACCTTCATCGCCTGCATCTTCTTCACCTCGAAGATGGCCTACCAGACCGAAATCGTGGCGATGCTTTCGGGCGGCATGTCGTTCCGCCGCCTGATGTGGCCCTACTTCCTCGGCGCGCTGATCATCGGCAGCCTGTCGCTGACGCTCAACCTCTGGCTGATCCCCATTTCGCAGCGACACATCGTCAATTTCGAATCGCAGTACATCAAGCGCAAGCAGAACAACAAGTTCAACCGCCATATCTACCGGCAGATCGAGCCGGGGACGTTCGCCTACATCCGCGGCTACAACGACGGTTCGCAGCAGGCGTCGTTCCTCGCGCTGGAGGAGTATTACAGCGGCACGATGACCCGCTCGCTCGAAGCTGCCGACGTGAAATTCAACCCAGAGACCAAACGCTGGACGGCACCGCGCTACACCAAGCGCGAATTCGACTCGCTGGGCGTCGAGAAATTCGAGCAGTTCCGCAACCTCGACACGCTCATCAACCTCGAAGTGGCCGAACTGGGCGAAATCAACGACCTGATACAGACCATGAACATCACGGAACTGAACGAGTTCCTCGACCAGCAGCGCGCCAAGGGTTCCGATTCGATCAACATCATCGAGGTGGAAAAGCACGCCCGCTTCGCCTATCCGCTTTCGACCTTCATCCTGACGCTGATCGGCGTATCGCTCTCCTCGCGCAAGGTGCGGGGCGGCACGGGGCTCCATATCGGCATCGGCACGGGACTCTGTTTCTCGTACATCCTCTTCAACCGCTTCTTCGAGGAGTTCGCCAAGAGCGGCACGCTGCCGCCCGGACTGGCCGTCTGGCTACCCAATATCATCTACCTGTTCATCGCCATCTACCTCTACCGGAAGGCCCCGAAATAACATGCAACACATCGACGACATAGCCGCCAAGGTGCGCCGCGCAGAGCGCATCGACGACGCCGAAGCCGCACGGCTCTGGCGCGAGGCTCCGCTGTGGTTGCTGGGCGAACTGGCGACCGCAGCCAAACGGCGCGTAAGCGGCGACAAGGTGTACTACAACCGCAATTTCCACATCGAGCCGACGAACCGCTGCGTCTTCAACTGCCGGTTCTGCTCCTACCGGCGTCCGGCGGGCGACCCCGAAGCATGGGACTATACGATGGACGAAATCGAACAAATCGCCCGCGAACGGCAGGGAAAAGGCATCACCGAAGTGCATATCGTAGGCGGGGTACACCCCGACCACGGGCTGGATTATTACACCGACATGATCCGCCGCGTCAAGTCCATACTGCCCGGGACGGCCGTCAAGGCATTTACGGCGATCGAACTATCGTACATGATCCGCAAGGCGGGACTGACGACGCAGGAGGGGTTGCGGCAGCTCAAGCAGGCCGGGATGGACGCCATACCGGGTGGAGGGGCGGAGATATTCGACGAGCGGATCCGGCAGCGGATATGTCCCGAGAAGGGCTCAACGGCCGAATGGCTCGGAGTGCACGAGGCGGCGCACCGGCTCGGCATCCCGACCAACGCCACGATCCTCTACGGGCATGTCGAGGAACTCCGCCACCGCATCGACCACCTGCGGCGCCTCAGGGAACTGCAAGACCTCACAGGCGGGTTCAACGCCTTCATCCCGCTCAAATACCGCAATTTCGGCAACCCGATGTCCGAAATCGGCGAAGTGTCGGTGATCGAAGACCTGCGGATGCTGGCCATGAGCCGCATCTATCTGGACAACGTGCCCCACATCAAGGCTTACTGGGTGATGTACGGCAAGGCGACGACCGAACTGGCATTGGCGTTCGGCGCCGACGACATCGACGGCACGATCGACGACACGACGAGGATCTACTCGATGGCCGGGGCCGAAGACCGGAAGCCTTCGATGAGCATCGACGACATGCACCGCATCGTCCGGGCGGCCGGCTACCGCGCCGTGGAACGCGATACCTTCTATAACGAAATATAACCCTACCCCGAATGGAGAAACTGGCATATTACTGGAAACGGCTCCGGAAAAACCGACTGGCATACAACCTCGTACTGATCGGGGCGATCATCCTGGCGATGGCCGTCGCGGCCCACATCGTCATGCAGGTCGGCACGCGCCACGGCGCACGGCGCACGGTGCCCGACTTTTCGGGCGTGAAGCTCGACCAGGCACAGCGCATGGCCCGCAAGTACGACCTCAAGCTGCACATCAACGACTCGCTGTTCGTGCCGGCTTACGAAGGGGGCATCGTCCTCGACCAGCTGCCCGAAGGGGGCGTGGAGGTCAAGCCCGGCCGCACGGTCTACATCACGATCAACTCCTTCCGCCAGAAGATGGTGCCCGTGCCCTACGTGGCGGGACGTTCGCTGCGGCAGGCCAAGAACATGCTGGAGATCGCGGGGCTGGAGATCGACGAGCTGGTCTACCGCGCCGACATGGCGACCAACTACGTACTGGACGAATACTGCGACGGCCGCCCCGTAGCGGCGACGAGCAAGATCGAGGCCGAACTGGGCTCGGGCGTGACGCTCTATGTGGGTGTCGAAGGCGGCTACGGCACGACGGTCGTACCGCGTCTGGTCGGGTTCCCACTCAAGGAGGCCAAGGGCCGCCTGTGGGAACTGGGGCTCAACGTCGGCAAGGTGGATTTCGACGAAGGGATCAACCTCCTGAACCAGAAGGATGCCCGCGTCTATATCCAGCATCCCACGGCCGAGCGGAGCGCCGGGCTGGGCTCGCGCGTCGACCTCAGGCTGACGCTCGACGAGAAGAAACTCGCCCAATACCGCGCCATAGCCGAAAAAGCAGGCGAAGGAGGCGGCCGAAGAGCGATTGCAATCCGAACGCGAACATGCGGATTCACTGGCTCAGGCGGAGTTCGAACGGGCGGCGGCAGGCTCCGCAGAGGAACAGCCGGCCGACGAGCCTGCGGCAGCCGGAAACGACGAAGGATTTTTCGACTGATGGCCGACGAACGCTACATAGAGGAGGATCCCGAACTCGACCAGGGATCGGAAGCCACGGAAGAGGACGGCGAGGGAGCCGGGCTGTATGAGCACTTTGCGGTCGTAGCCGACAAGGGGCAAACCCCGCTGCGGCTGGACAAGTTCCTGACCGTACGCATGGAGAAATGCTCGCGCAACCGTATCCAGGCGGCTGCCGACTGCGGCAACATCCTCGTGAACGGCAAGCCCGCGAAATCGAGCTACAAGGTCAAGCCGCTCGACCGTATCCAGATCGTGATGCCCTACCCGCGGCGCGAAGTGGAGATCATCCCCGAAGATATCCCGCTCGAAATCCCCTACGAGGACGACGACCTGCTGATCGTCAACAAACCGGCGGGGCTGGTCGTGCATCCCGGTCACGGAAACTACAGCGGCACGCTCGTCAACGCACTCACGTACCACCTGCGCAACCTGCCCCTGTTCCAGGAGGGCGACATGCGCGCCGGGCTGGTGCACCGCATCGACAAGAACACGTCGGGGTTACTCGTGGTGGCCAAGAACGAACAGGCGCACGCACGGCTGGCCAAGCAATTCTTCGACCATACGATCCAGCGCCGTTACGTGGCACTCGTGTGGGGCAATTTCGACCAGGACGAGGGGACGGTCACGGGCAACATCGGCCGCAGCCCCCGCGACCGGCAGAAGATGTTCGTATTCGAAGACGGGTCGGACGGCAAGCACGCCGTGACCCACTGGCGGGTGCTGAAACGTTACGGCTATGTGACGCTGGTCGAATGCCGGCTCGAAACGGGCCGCACGCACCAGATACGCGTCCACATGTCGTGGCAGGGACATCCGCTCTTCAACGACGAACGCTATGGCGGCGACCGCATCCTGAAGGGCACGACCTTCTCGAAATACAGGCAATTCGTCGAAAACTGCTTCGCCGTGCTGCCCCGCCATGCACTGCACGCGCGGTCACTCGGGTTCGTACACCCGACGACCCGCGAAACGGTATATTTCGAGAGCGAACTGCCCGCCGATTTCCGTGCGCTGCTCGGCAAATGGGAAACCTACGCAGCGGCATCGAAAGAGACGGATAACGGATAAACGGCACGGCAGCGGACTGACTTACGGCAATACGGCGGCTCGCATCTGCGGACACCAAAACGGCAGCCCCCAAGCATAAAGCCGCCGGCCCGCACCCCTCAAACACACGATACAGACCGGAATTACTCCGGGACGAAACAAAAAAACTCACCGTACCTTGTTTTTACCGACCACGATAAAGGAAGTCCGCGCACGCGGGTGGGAGCAGTTGGACGTCATCCTCTTTTCGGGCGACGCCTACATCGACCATCCGGCATTCGGCGCGGCAGTGATCGGCCGCCTGCTCGAAGCCGAAGGCTACCGCGTGGCCATCGTCACGCAGCCCAACTGGCGGGACGACCTGCGCGACTTCACCAAGTTGGGCACGCCGAGGCTCTTCTTCGGCATTACCGCCGGGTCGATGGATTCGATGGTCAACCACTACACGGCCAACATCCGCCTCAGGAGCAACGACGCCTATACGCCCGGCGGCAAAGCGGGGTTTCGGCCCGACTATGCCGTCAGGGTCTACACGCAAATCGTCAAGCGATTGTTCCCGCACGTCCCGGTGGTGGTCGGGGGAATCGAAGCCTCACTGCGGCGGCTGACGCACTACGACTACTGGAACGATTCGCTCAAGCCTTCGGTGCTGGCCGAAAGCGGCGCCGACCTGCTGATCTACGGCATGGGCGAACGGGTCGTGCAGCAGGTCGCCCGGGCACTGCGCAACGGATACAATGCCAAGTTGCTGCGCAAACTGCGGCAGGTGGCGTTCATGGCCGACGAAGATTACGTGGAGCGGCTCGACCCGGCGGAGACGATCCGGCTGCACTCCTACGAGGAGTGTGCGCGCGACAATCGGGCTTTCGGGGAGAATTTCACGGTCATCGAGACACAGAGCAACCTGATGGAACCGACAGCGACGCTGGTCGAGGCCGTCGGCGACCGCTACGTGGTCGTCACGCCGCCCAACACGACGCTCACGACCGAAGAGCTCGACCACTCGTTCGACCTGCCTTACGAACGGGCACCGCACCCGCGCTATAACGGCAAAGGAGACATCCCGGCGTGGGAGATGATCAAGCACTCGGTCAACATCCACCGGGGATGCTTCGGCGGCTGTTCGTTCTGCACCATATCGGCTCACCAGGGCAAATTCATCAACTCGCGCAGCGAGCGCTCGATCCTCGACGAGGTGCGGCGAATCGCCTCGATGCCCGGCTTCAGGGGTTACCTCTCGGACGTCGGTGCACCTTCGGCCAACATGTACCGCATGGGCGGCCGCGACAAGGAATTGTGCCGCAGGTGCCGCCGTCCGTCGTGCCTGCACCCGAAGATGTGCCCAAACCTGGACAACGACCACCGGCCTCTGTTGGCTTTGTACGAAAAGATCCGAGCCGTGAAGGGCATCAAGAAGGCCTTTGTCGGCAGCGGCATCCGTTACGACCTGTTCGACGACAGCCCTTACCTCGCCACGGTCGTGAAACACCACACCTCGGGACGCCTGAAGGTCGCCCCCGAACACACCGAAGATGCCGTGCTGAAACTGATGCGCAAGCCTCCGTTCGCACTTTTCGAGCAACTGAACGCCGATTTCCAGCATATCTGCCGCCGCGAGGGGCTGCCCTACCAACTGATCCCTTACTTTATCTCGTCACACCCGGGCTGCACCGAACGTGACATGTGCTCGCTGTCGGCGAAAGTACTCGGCAAGCTCCATTTCAACCTCGAACAGGTACAGGATCTCACCCCGACGCCAATGACCCTCTCGTCGGTGATGTTCTACACCGGGGAGAACCCCTATACACATGAAAAAGTCTACGTCGCCCGTTCGCAGGAGGAGAAACGGCGGCAGAAAGCCTATTTCTTCGGTGAACGGCCGGCTGAAAAAAAAGAGGTGCCGGACAGAAAGGGATCGAAGGGCGTGCCGGCTAAAGCATCCCGCCCCCAAAGCGCACGCCCGGGAGACAAAGCAGGAGCCGGCAAAAAAGCCACGCGGGAGCTTAGCGCCAAAACGACGTCCTCCAAGGGAGAACGGCCGGGAGGCAGCCGGACAACGCGCCCGATACCGGGAATGCATCGCAAAAGATAAAATCCGGCACGGCATCACCGCGGGGGAGCCTGCTCACGCGACCGTCGTAGCCGAGGCGTAACAAGGTTTGCCGCAAACATGGCCGCCGCCAAACACGTACGCAGGTGCCGAGCCGTACAATCGAAAGGGGCTGTCTAACAAGTTTTAGACAGCCCCTTTATTATTTTCTATTTGGGTTCCACTTTTCATTAAGGCGTTCCAGAAGGCGGGAGATACGCCGCACTTTCAGGTCGTCGTCCTCCGTGACCGGCGTCCGGCGAATAACCCACCGCAGGAAAATATAGAACAGGACGAGGAATACCGCCCAGATGAGCAAATACTTCATATTCCAATTATCCGATGAATACGAGTCAACAGTAACTTACTCCAATTCAGGGGAACGATCGAATAGAACACCAGATACCGATCGCATCATCTCCCCGAGAAAACTGCGTCCATATAGTTGCCTGTATTTCCACCGCGACAACAACATATTACAGATCAATAACGGCCGCCTTTTATAGAGGGGCAATCCGCTGACGTGCCTCCTTTGGGCCAACACATCGTCCAACACCCTGTCCAATAAACAGCGGTCAAACGACATACCCGGATTTGCCAAAGAAATTCCCCAGACATCGGCGGCAATGGCATTCAACGTATTCGCAAACCGCGAGAAACCCAGATCGTCGCAAATACTATAAAAACGGATCCAGTCTATCGTGTCCTGTTCAGCCTTGACAAACAAAGCCCAATCGAGCAAATGGCGCAGAGTTATCCCCTCGATCAAGAAATGAAAGAAGCTATGGTAGGTAATATACAGAGCGTTGGCCGTAGGAGACAACGCATAAAACCCGGCATCGCCGAACGGTGCAAAATTCCCCTCTTTTATAGCATTTTGCAGTATTTTCTCCAAGCGTCTGATATCGTTCTTTCCCTTGAACGAGGTCAGATAACGATGATTTTCGAACATGATACCATTCGAATAGATATGGTTATGTTTGTAATCCAGGCCGGAAATCGTCATCCCATGCGACTTCGCGATCTCGTTCCCGATCTCGAATCCTTCCGGCAAAAGAATATCTATATCACCGCATTCGCGCTGTAACGGGACGGGGTAATAGCGGGACAATCCGATTCCTTTAAGCAGGATCAACCGGCATCCGGCATCGGCGCAGAGAGCCGCGAAACGGGCTGCTTCCTGCATCTGCCTCTTTGACCTAGAAACAATCTGCTCCACCCCATACGCCCATTGCAGTTTCAAACTCCGCACCAGCTGCAAATCCTGCGGCAACCGCCGGACACTTTCCCACATCACAGCCAGAACGCCCTGCTTTGCCGCCTGTCCATATACCAGGTTCCACTCCGAATCGGACAATGCCCTATCGAGGGTCGGATTCTGTGCATTTATCGCGGCAGAAAGCAGTTGCAACAACATCCTGTCGGTCGGTTTCATTACTTTAAGGTTATTATCGGCGCCTGCGTCCAATCAATCTGTTTTGCGGCCTCAGAAATATCTGTAAAACAGAAATCGGTCAACATGCGCCGTAGCTTTCTTTCTGCTTTTCCAAGCCCCACATACGATTTGAATTTTCGGCGAAAAGGGAGTTCTTTTATAACAGGCTGACCTGCATCCAAATCCCGAGGATGGATATAAGAAATCAGATAATCCTGTTTTTCAATCGCCCACTTTTTTATCAGCCAATAAGGAAATAATCTGAAATATCCGCCCCCGGAAAATATCAGATGACGCCCAAACAATTCTTTAGTACATATTGGGAACTCTTTTTAGCTCGACATCCTCATATTTAATAATACTCGGAATAGCCCTGCCATAAGAAGGGATTCCACCATGGGCATGATGTGCGGGAAAAACAGAACAATCAATTTCTATTCCGCATTCTTTGATTACTTCAAATGCCCAAGGTTCACTTTCCCGAATAGAAAAGCCTGGCGCTCGAAAGTATTTAACCGGTTTTCCGGTTATATCCTCAAGCAATTTTATAGAAGAACTTACATCTTCTTTAAAAAGTGGCCCGATCCTGTTGCCAGACCAATTGGTGATTCATCGTATGGCTACCGATTTCATATCGTTCAGCAATACGTTTAACAAGGTCCGGATAGGTTTTGGCAATCCAACCGATAATGAAAAACGTCGCCTTTGAATTCGTATCGTCAAGAATCCTGAAAATACGATCCATATTCTCATGAATGCGTACCGGATATTTAATCCATTCAACTTCAGAGCGCGTGGAATCATTGTCAAGCAGATGGAACCACTCTTCGACATCGAATGTCAATATATTCATTTTGTCGTAGTATTTTATTGACGGCAATCAGTTATTACTTTATCATACCCCTTCTGTATACCATAGGCCACAATAAAGATAATAGGGAGCAGAATTAAAGTCAGATATCCGATCTTTACACCTATATCTGACGGATCCCATAATGCCAAACCCCAGTAATAGATTTGACGATGAAATAAATACGCAGCCATACTTCCATAACTCAAAAAGCGGATCATCTTAGTAAGATAAGGAATTCTCGCCAACCGACTGGAGACCAAATTAACAGGCACACCATGCCTATGATTCCGCCAGCTAACATTATGAAATAATTTGCCGCCCAAACACTTACACCCAACAACAATGCGAAAAGGGCGCCCCCCAAAAACATTTGGATGCATACAATTTCATTTGCCCTGAAATCGAAACGTGTCGAGCAAATACAACCCCAACACATATATTGTAAAATAATAAAAAACCCGATTATCAACTCCGGTTCTAAATATAAATTTACAAATGCAAATTCCAAGGATGATAATTGTATATAACAATAATTTATATTGTAATTTTCCACATAGGACAAGGGGGGGGGTAATCAGATAAAAACCTATGAGCATAGATATATACCATAGCGTATTGATTTGAGGAGCATAATATGATGAGACGCCTAAAAGCCCTCGCCATGTCTGATCCCAATCATTGAAATCAATCAATAACATTGTAATGGCTGCAACGAAAAAAAGAGGGTAGAAACGAAGCAACCTCTTTTTATAAAATAAAAATATATCAGAAAAATTAAAAAAAGTATTTTTCCCGGAAAGGAAATACGCAGATATAAACGTAAACACCCCTAAACAACTCCAGGTAACAATTCGAGCCCATTGCTGAGTATGTAAGGGCAATGATACATATTCAGACATATGGTATATACCAACAATCCATATCATTGCAAAACTTCGTGCAATATCATATTTAAGATCGCGCATCAGTCAACTTTTTCTTTTACTCTTCCTAAAATCGGAATTAGCCATTTTTTTTATTCCAGACAAGACCCCAGCGATCATAGGCATAGGATCTCCCCAAGAGCCATCCACATAAAAAAGATCGAAGCCCCAAAACTTAAACCAACAAGGTTTACTCTTAAAACGCTCGCGGGAAGCGAAAAACCACAAGATTTCAGTCGCCAGGTTTCTCATATAAAAATCAGTTTTGTATTCATATTTCTTATAAGGCATCCCGGTTACATGGCACAACATTATCTCCGCAATATTTACCCCCGCAAGAAAAGAAGCCTTAATCGTCCCTGGAACCCTCGGGTTAATTTCCATCAACAACACTTCATTGCTCCGAGGATCCTCAATACAATCAAAATCCGCTATCCCAACCCAATTTAAATAATCAAGGATTTTTGAATAGCGCACAACCAGATCATCTCGTTTTACAACCTTATTACAAGTACTGGTGCCACCGTCGATAGGATAATAACGACATTTCTCGTAACAACTTGATGCTACAACCTGCCCATTCTCTGCCCTATATATTTGCACCTTCAACTGTTTGCCGGTCTGAGGTATAAACTCTTGTATAGTAGACTTCCCGAAATGAGATGTAATATCCTGAAAATAATTATCAAAATCCGCCTTATTCCGAATGATCTTAATACCTTTGGCTCCGGCACTCAGATTGGGTTTTATCAAACATGGGTAACCAACATAGTTTATAGCCTCTTCATAGCCCATCTTATCTGGATTGGCCGTACGCGGATGAGGAACACCCAAAAATTTGCATATTTCCATCAAAGATTCTTTGTCATGCCCTTTAATGAATACTTCCCAGTCCGGAATTTCCACTTTACATCCATATTGTTCGATTTCTTGTTTAAACTTACTCGCAAATTCGGCTGTATCATTAAATAAGGGAATAACCATATCCTGCGGATATTTCCTGATATAATCGAGCAAAAATGTTTTATAGGCAATCACATTTTCTGCAATCGGAGGACAAATTACAGTATGCTTGTTATATCGGGAAAAATATCCATAAGACAATTTATTTTCACAAAATATTGTCACCTCGACATTTAAGGCGGCGTATGCTTTTAAAAATGGCAAAACTTGAATAGTATGACCGTCTAACAATAAGACACGTGTTCTCATAAAAATAAGCGTTCGTATTTCATACATATAATACTCCACAAGTATCGGCGCCGAGCAATTGCATACATCGCATCTGCCACTGCTTTTCGTCTTTTTTCCCCAAAAGATCGGATGCAATAAATTAACGATTCCGCATCCTCGAAATATAGAGCCTGATTTTCCGTAGTTTCCCGATTATACACAACACCATAAGTTATGATCGGCAGATGCAGATTCATCGCCTCAACCAGAGAGGGATTGGTTCCGCCAGCACTATGTCCATGGATATAAATTTTACAATTACTACGTAGCAGATTTATCTCCAGCGCATCATAAATCGGATTCAACATCATGATATTTTTATATGCGGAATACTCTGTTTTCATTCTTTTTACCAAATTCACTCCGCGACCAATTACCCACCAGCACCAATTTTTCTTCTGGCAACTGAGCAAATGCCTGTAATATCATTTCTATGTTATTCTCCGGCTCAACACGCGCGACCTTAAAGCAATATTGGCCTTTTATAAGTCCATATTTATTCCATAATTTTTCATTATCTTCTACCGGAAAAGCATTATCGCCTCCATACTCAATCAATTCGGAATCCCTTCGATACACTTTATAGGCATAATCTTTTTATTCCCTGATTATCAGAAATGCATACATCCGCATATTTCGCAGCCAATCGCCGAGCCGCCCCAATGACACGTTGAGAAAAATGATTGAATTTGGCTCGACGATCATCCAGCCCATCTAAATTTATAATTACCCTTTTACGGGAAAACAAGCGCAAAAAGGCAAAATAAAACTCCCCGACCGTGCCCAAAGACAAGATCACATCACATACACAAAAGGCATGCACCAAAGAAAAAGAATCGTATAATACAGATTGCCACCCATTTGCATTCAACGGCAAATAAACCAACTTTGCTCCCTTATATTCATGAAATTTTTCTTTATAAACATTTGAACTACAATACACCAGATACTGTATTTCCGCATTGATCTTTTTATCAAGAAGATTTTCGACCAAAGTCTCATAACCTCCGTATTTCGCCGGTACACCGACGGTTCCGATAATCGCGACCTTTTTCATATTACCGTTTTATCCACGCATCGAATTGCTGCTTAAACACCTTTATTTCAATCCGGTTAGTATACCGAAAATAATCTTCGTCCAGAAAATAAGCCGCAGAGGAATGCTGCCCTATAACCGAAGCAAGTGTCGCGGCATATGCCGGGACATCCTTGTCAGACAGGATGCCGAAACTCGGGAATTCAGTCAGCATTTTATTGAAATAAGGGACGTCGCTCGCAAGGATCGGTTTACGGAAATAAAATGCCATTTCAAGGATTCCGCTCTGCGATGTTTTACGATACGGCAACGCCACATAATCGGTATGTTTGTAAAGATATACCAGTTCGTCGTCCCCGATATGCCTGAGTATAATCTTAAATGCAGCTTTGTCCAAAGGGTGCACCCGGTATACAGTCCCGTCGAAATCCTTTCCAGCAATAATGATGTTCGCCTTGCTGCGAAGCTTCGGCTCCAGCATATTGACCGCTGATATTAGGATGTCAACACCTTTGTCATAGGTGATATTCCCGAAAAAACAGGATATTTACCTTTATCTTCTGCAACTGAGGAAACGATATCTGCTCCGACACGGCGAATATCGTATTTTTTCGAGAAACAATATTTGAAATGCGGTACAAACAGCCGGACTCCTCCGTACCCGTACTCATCCAGCAGATCGTTCGTCCGCTGGGAATGTACGATGACACTCTTGATCCGCTCGGAGTATATTTTTTTGAAACGTCGCTTCAAATCGGCATTGTCATCTACGTTTTGCGCAATCGCTTCATGAATGTCGATTATGCTTTTTCCCGGCAAGGGAGACGATATACATAAAAGGCAGATCAATGGAGTTCCCATAAGTCAGATAAATGAAACAGGACTTTCTGTTACGCAAGACAAAACCCAACAACATCAAATAGTTCCACAGCAGACAACATATTTTACGGAGTTTACACCCTTTGTATTGGTGCAAGAAAAAAGGCTTATTAGTGTTTTTATCTGCATAATTCGACAGAACGGAAATATCCAGTCCTGGAATTGCAGACAAAACCCGGCAAAATGCATCGTTGTAATAATGCATTCCGCAATGCATCCCGATGTAATCGACAAGGTATATTTTCATGGTATATTCTTATAATCCTATGAGCAAGTTCAAATACTTATTGCCAACTCGTTGGATTACTTTTGAGATAAGTACGGGGATATAAATCCCGGACAGGACACACAATACATAAAAATACGGATATGTCCCTTGCATCCCCAGTTTATCATAAAGTAGTTTTATCCCTATCTGAATAAAAATTCCGAGTAAAAAGATCTGGTAGGTATAATTTCGAAACGATCCGAATAAAGTATCCGACACCTTCCGATCGACCGTACCAGCCAATCCCCAGCATAACAAGCAACCGGATAACGACATGATAAGCGTGATAGCATGCTCTTCTATTATGTCCGCCCAGAACGATGCCAGATAAAGGATCAAACAGATTACTATACTGCCTTTCCTTTTTTTATTATGTTTTCAAAACGGTGATGAGCGGCTATTAATATTCCCAGGAAAAAGAATATGAAAAAATGGACAGCTCGGTTGAATGCAAATACTCCGCTCATATCGCTCACGGGGATAAAGAACAAACCGACAGCGCAGCACAGACAAAGTGTGGACAACCAGTTGCTTTTTAATAATCTCCTATACATTCCCAATAAGGAAAAGTAAATCAGGATAACCGCAACAAACCACATTTCCTGCAACGGCCCATCGAACGGCCATACAAAAGCACAGAGAAACGATTTCAACGACAACGCAACCGGTCTCTGAACACCTCCGGCATAAACCTTCAGAAAGAATGCAAATACAGTAAAAAATACATACGGAATACCAAGCCTTACAAATTTATCGGAGAGTGTCTTTTTATATTGGGAACCTTTATTGATTCGGGTAATATAAAACAGATAACCGGATATCATAATAAACAACGGCATATGAAAAGAATAAGCTATCTTCTTGAGGAACATCGCACATTCATGGTAATCCGTATCAAAGGCCGATGACAAATTAGGAACAGAAAGCGGAGAATGTCCAATAACCACCCATAACATCGCCCAACTTTGCAATAATAGCAGCCAAGTAATCTTTTTCCGAGAGGGGGTATTCATCATAAGACTAGTATTAAATACTATCGAAATTGGCCTTGAATAAGATTTTCAGAATTTGTTTCTTTTGAAAAATAGAATCTTTCCTTACAAAAAAGAGTATAGGCAGCCAGCACACAGCATAAATAGCCCTATAAAATGAAACGAAAAACGGCCATAATATTTCCTAACATACTTAAATTTACTTTTCAAAAGATTACAACAACGGTTAAAAGACCACGATCTTGTATTCGAAGGATCGCTTCCTCCTTCGAGATGTATTATCTCGGGCCCGTCTATAATAAGCCTCTCATAACCGGCTTTCGACATCCGGAATTGCCAGTCAACCTCCTCGCAATACATGAAAAATGCAGGATCAAACGCCCCCAATTCGTCATAAACCGTCCGGGGAACAAACAGATCGGCACCGGTAATATAATCAACCTGTTTAGGCTGTTGAACCGATGCCGGATAGAGATGGTTGCGTTTTTCAGAAACCGGAAATACTTACCCAGCACTTCTACGATCTCGCCCAGCGGCGTTATAAACCGCCCATACGAATGTATATTCCGTAGGTTCCTGTCTTTGAGGACAGCTCTAACGCGCCGATTTTATGCTCCGGATTCTTTTCACAGAAATCGAAAAAATATTTCACGGCATTATTGAGCAGGATCGTATCCGAATTCAGGAAAAAAGATAACGCCCCGTTGCTTCCCGGATCCCGAGATTATTCGCCCGACCGAATCCCAAATTCCGGTCACTATAAATATATCTTACGCGCGGATCCTGTGAAAAAACGGCTTTACTGCTATCCGTCGATGCATTATCCACCAATATGATCTCTATTCGAGATCCGAGGTTTTATCGACGATACTTTCGATACAATCCGACGTCAGTCCAAGGGTATTATAATTAACTATGATAATGGATACATCCATTTATAAAGACGTATTTTTTAATAAATATATTAGGGTCTAATCGTCCGAATAACGGATAAAATACCAATGCAACACACAGGCAATTTTCTGCATACAAGGTGTCATTATTCAGCACAATTAACAAAATCAGAAAAGATAGAAGCATATATCTCATATAACTACGAATATCATTATTTCTAACTAAAGCAGTTTTTTTATATATACTGTAGTATAGTCCCAAATATATCAGGACAAGGACAATTCCCCCACGCGCCAAAGTTCCCCAAATTCCTATATCTGCCAAATAGAATGCCCCGCCAAAAACGTATGAAATCCCTCATCTCGAAAATGCACAGACAAATTACCAAATCCGAACATCGGATTTTGTTGAATATAAGGGAACAACGGACTCAATAGAGTTCACCCGTGCAAGTGTAGAGAAGTCGCTACTTTTTTCCCATTTTGTAGCCTCGACCAAAGAATCGACAAGTTTATTATTAAACGAAAGGAGTACAAAAGCTCCGATTAGAGGTAAAATACCAAGTACCAAGCGCTTCAACGATAACCCTTTCATCCTAATGTAATAAATCGCATATATAACAGCCAACAACGCAACAGGTTGCCGTCCTTTGTTCACAAACAACAAATAAATCATTAAAACAAGGAGCGGAAGAAAATTCTCCTTTGCTGCAGGCTTTTTTACAAAACGTAACAAATAAAAAACATATGAAACAACCATTAAATCAGAACACACTGTAAGTTTGAAACCTTTTACCAAATCTTCTGACTTCACCAGTTCCAAAGCGTTCGTATTTACTAAATAATTCTGGACATTCACATGATTCACTCCAAAAAAGAAAAAAGCAACAATCGAAATGACCGCGACAATTATATTGATCCTGTTAATTTGTCTGAGTAATAAATTATAGTCATATTTTATATTATATAAAAAAGAAGCCCAACAAAATGAACCATAGATAACGCAAAGAAGCAAAACCCATAAAATATGGCTGCCCGAATATTCCATGGCTCTGGAACGTAGCATATATAGGAAATATAACACAGTATAGACCAATAAAAGTAGCAACGGCAGAAATACGTTTTACTATTATATAATAAGCAAATGACCCTAATCCTATCAATAAAAACAAATAATGACATCCCACCAACAAAGATATGCTCCCAAGAAATTCAAGAGCTCCTATAAAATATAGAAATAATATATAAATGAGGTATTTCATAGTGCAGTTCGTCAATAATCTTGGTCAGCCGAGGTCATCATAGTTACCAATAACATCCACCTTCAACTTTCTCGGCTCCTTTAGGCTTTTCCGACTCCGAAGGCCGAATCCAATATCCGTTGATGAATTTCGCATAGGCAGGTTGGTCCCGAAGCCAACGATTTCCGTAAATACCGAACAGCATCTGAGTCCATCCGGCCAAATGGACGGCTTGTTTACCATCCGCTTCACATGGGCGGCAAGCGCCATCCCATAAGCTCCGCAACCGATCAGCGCAATGTCGAAATCAAGTTGCGATATCTCATCTTCCATATGTTTGAGCGCCTCGAACCAATCCACATAATCCGTCCGTGTTCCAACGATAGACTGCACGGCCCTAACCAGAATCAGCTCCTTGAATCGGGGAAGTACGTCCGGATCATCGAACAGACGCTCTCGATTGTTCTCGTACTGGGATTTAATCGAATCGACGAACGGATGAACAACCAATACCTTTTTCCCTTCCAGATATTTCGTCCATGGATTTTTCCAAAGAAACGGAGCGTAATATCCATCCAGATTTATTCGCTTGCAATGCATGTACGGCAATACATACTTTTCATTTTCGATATAAGACCCAAGAATATTTATTTCCGGAATGTCGTTCACGACCCGTTCACAGAACCTCCGGCCGTAATCCGGAGAAACAGGGAAAAATCCCGATAATTTTTGCAATTGAAGGATGGATTGTACCCGAGACAACGATAATTCTCCTCGGAAAAATTCTTTCAATACGCTCCAAGACAGCGGTTCGGATGTAACAAGGTCGGTTACCACCGCATTAAGTTCGGTTGTTCCGAACTTCGAGATCATGCAGGGCTTCCCTTCCCGGAGCGTCTCATAAACAAAATCATTCGCCTCTTGGTCGAACAACTCCACATATCGGGAGCACAGAAAACTATCCGGGGAGGGGCTGGCGAGCACACCCAACTTACGACCTGCTTTTCGCAGCCCGTATAACGCATATAGCAAAATCTTATTTTGTGTCATTAATTTATTTCTACACTAATTCCGGGGTAAATCGTTAAATAGGTGCAGCCCACTGGTTATCATCCACTTCTTGCATGAATTTATTGCTGCTATATCGTATCTTTGAATTTGCCGGTCCAACACCCGGCCGGGGCTTCCTGCTATTACCGAAAAATTAGGGCAGCAATATTCCTTATTGAGCAAACTCATCGCCGCAACAACACACCAATCCGGAATAACCGTACCTTTAAGCACTAGCACCCGCTGACAAAGCCAAACATTATTTCCTATTATTATCTTTTTTCGCTACAGGCAGAACCTCCCCAGTTCTGGCATTCAGATATTGATGGAAATCCGTATCGCACACGGATACATTCCAACTGCAAGAAAAGTTATCACCCAGAACAATCGACTTATGGCAATGCAATACGAAATCCCCGGTTATTCCGAAATTACGTCCGAAAACGACATGTGCCCCCTCTTTCACTGCAACCACACTTCCATTGCCCATAACGCCGGCACCCATAAACGTTATTAAGCCTCGGTTATCAAGACAAAATCCTTTTGATATAACTCCTGATTCATGCTTAATTCCCAACTTTATCATTCCGAACGAGATATCGGAAGCATCAATCAAGATTCTCCCCCCCACGAAAATTCACTTTCGCTCTATATAACAAAATAGGGATTTTCAAAGCTTGCTTAAAAGGTAATTTTGTGAAATTCAAAATAATAGTATTCACCCAACTTACCTTGAAAAAACTATAGATGTTTAAGAAAAGCTTTTTCATTTACATATTCTAGTTATACTCCTCTTGAACTTATCTTTCATCTGTTCCAGTATCTTAATATATATTTCATTACGAAGAATAAATAACAGATTGACATGAGAATATATCCCCATTGTAAAAAGGGAAAAAACAAATGCCGTATACCTATCAGAAAATAGGAAAGTTGAAATAATAAAAATCGCCAACAAAGGGAGATAAGAAATAAAATAAATACACGTCATCTTTAGATCCAACACCTTGCCTATTTTTTTTCTGACGAAATAATATGCGGCTAACAATACAGCACATTCAGATGTTCCCCATGCGATAATAGCTCCCAAACTCAATAAAGATGGGACAAGAGTAAAAATCAATACGAGTCCAACTGTTGCCCCGGCTATTGAGTTATAAAAAAAAGCCTTATCCATGTGCAAAGGCAATATCAATTGCAGGATCAGAATTTGTTCTACTCCTGCAATCAAAATTATCGGAGCAGCTATTTTTAGTAATTGAATCGCCCCCTCATATCCCGGTCCGGATATAATACCGATAGTTTCACGGGCAAATATTATAAGTAAGAATACGCAAGGGAGAGCAAAAGAATAAAGTAATGCAAACGATTTATTGGTCAATAACTTTATTTGTTCATAATTTCTTTCTGCGCACAATGAGCTAATTCGCGGCATCATTACCAATGTAAACGATGAGTACAAAGCAAGCACAATAGATAATATCTTTGTTGCGGTTGTATAAAGACCAACTTGAGCATCATTAGAAATAAATCCAAGATAAATAACTATAAAATCCGTATATAAAACTTGAAATATTATTTGAGATCCAAGTAAAAATAGCGGTCGGACATATAACCTACATATCTCATAAAGAGGTTGCCATGCATATTTCACCAAACGCCGCCCATATCCCCAATTTATAATCCCATTGATGATTACAGACCCAACAATTATGACATAATATAAATCATAATCATCTTTATCCCGGACAAATGCGAATACACTGATTACATATAATATTTTTACCCAAAATGTCCGAATAGTAATATATCTGAAATTCTCTAATCCTTTAAATAACCAATCAATCGATAATGTATTAAATATAATTTGGACAACTCCGATATATAATAATCGCCGATAAGGGAGTAGCTGAGGTAATATTTCAATTAAAATTACATATACTACAAGGACTAAAGACGTCAATATCGCATTAACCTGAAAAATTCCTGAAAAAGTCTTATTTAACTTAAATTTATCTTCCTTGCATTTTGCAATCTCTCTAACACCAATAGAAGTAATACCTAATGTAGAAAGTAGTATAAAATAATGAACTATTGTTTGAGCAAAATTACATATCCCAACACCCGACACACCTAAGACACGAGAAACGTACGGATATGTAATAAATTGAAATACATATAAAGAAGAGGTTAAAAACCCACTATACAGAACATTCTTCTTCAGTCCCATAATTGATCATGTTCCATATCACCAAACACATATCCATCGTTGCGGCATCAAACTACTCCTTATACATCTCATCATAGTATTTTTCATACTCGCCAGAGGTAATGTCGTCCATCCATTTTTGGTTTTGGAGGTACCAGCGAACCGTCTTTTCGATCCCCTCTTCAAACTGCAGGCTGGGCTGCCAGCCCAGTTCGCGCTTGAGTTTGCGCGAGTCGATGGCGTACCTCAGATCGTGGCCTGCGCGGTCTGTGACATACGTGATGAGCTTCTCCGACGACCCTTCGGGGTTGCCCAGCAGCCTGTCCACCGTCCTGACGATCACCCGTATCAGGTCGATGTTCTTCCATTCGTTGAAGCCCCCGATGTTGTACGTGTCGGAGACCTTGCCCCTGTGGAAGATCACGTCGATGGCCCGTGCATGATCCTCGACGTACAGCCAGTCGCGCACGTTCTGCCCGCGGCCGTACACGGGCAGCGGCTTTTGGTGGCGGATGTTGTTGATGAAAAGCGGGATCAACTTCTCCGGGAACTGGTAGGGCCCGTAGTTGTTCGAGCAGTTGGTCACCAGCGTCGGCATCCCGTACGTGTCGTGGTAAGCCCGCACGAAGTGGTCGGACGAGGCTTTCGAGGCCGAGTAGGGGCTGTGCGGGGCGTACTTCGTCTCTTCGGTGAAGAACTCCTCGCCGAAGGGCCCGCCGCCGCTCTCCCCGCCCGAAGCATCTCCCTCGGGACGGGTAAGCTCCAGCGCCCCGTACACCTCGTCGGTGGAGATGTGGTAGAACAATTTGCCCTCCCACTCTCCGTTCCAGTATTCCCGTGCCGCCTCGAGCAGCGAGAGCGTGCCCAGGACGTTCGTACGCGCGAAGGTGAACGGATCCCTGATCGAGCGGTCGACATGGCTTTCGGCCGCGAGGTGGATGACCCCGTCGATGTCATACTGACCGAACAGCGCCCGCAGCATATCCAGGTCGCAGATGTCCCCCTTCTCGAATACGTAGTTCGGGGAATCCTCGATGTCCCGCAGGTTGGCAAGATTCCCGGCATAGGTCAGCTTGTCGAGGTTGATGATCCGGTAATCGGGGTATTTGTTCACGAAAAGGCGGACTACGTGCGAGACGATAAAGCCCGCGCCGCCCGTGATCAGGATAGTACGTTTCGATTCCATTATCTATGCTTTAATTTATCTATTATTGATAGAATCCACAGGGTAAACTATCGCATCATTGCCAAGTTCTCGATAGTAATTTTCCTTCACGATTTTAAGTTCTGATGTGTTCGAGATGATCTTATACCCCTCTCCGTCGATTTTTTTGCCGATCGTCGTTCCGGCTGCTAAGGTGCAGTAGGCCGGCAGGTGCGTTCCCTTGAGTATCGTACAGCGGCATCCTATCCAACAGTTCCGGCCGATAAGTACAGGAGCATATCCTTCGGTGAATGTTCCCGTTTCGCGGTTTCTCATCCGGTGAAAGTCGGTATCCATGATGATGGCATCCCACCCGACAAGGACATTTTCCATAAACTCAATATGATGGTAGGCAATGAGCTTCAAAGCTGCAGTCGCACCAAAATTATTTCCGAATATCAGATTTCCATGCTTTCCCAACGATATCCCGGATGCATTGCCGATAACACATTTTCCGGCAAACGAACATCGCCCTCCATGATTTTCCCAAATGAATCCGGTACTCGGATAGAGACTTACTGTGGGCTCCCCTAATCGTATCATCCCTGTAGATATATCTCCAGAGATTGTGATACTGCCTTTTGCCCGAAGTATCTTTGCCCGATAAAGAAATATAGGCAATTTGACAGCCTGTCGCCATGGCAGATAATGAAAGTTAAACCAAATTGTTTTAGGTAAATAGGGAATATACTTCAGATATTTTTTAATTTTGGAGGGGGGGGGAATCAACTGCATATCGGGAGTAAGTTATCTTAACTTTTCAAGACAGTACAGCATGGCCTCCCTCCAGTGGGGGATGTCCATTTGGAAGGTCTGTTTTACCTTTGTTTTGTCCAGCACCGAATAGGCCGGGCGGGTCGCCTTGGTCGGGAATTCCGACGTGTGGCAGGGGATGATGCGGCATTTGTCATGTCCCGCGGCCGCGGCGATCTCCGTCGCGAAGTCGTACCACGAGCACACGCCCTCGTTGGTGAAGTGGTACACGCCCTCATTGCCCGCATAGCGCCCCGCTTCGATGATCGAGAAGAGCGCCAGCGCCAAGTCCCCGGCGTAGGTCGGCGTGCCGATCTGGTCGAAGACCACCTGCAGCCGCTCCCGCTCCGAGCTCAGGCACAGCATCGTCTTCAGGAAGTTCTTCCCGTACTCCGAATAGAGCCACGCCGTGCGGAAGATCAGATACCGGCAGCCCGAGGCCATGACGGCGCGTTCACCCGCAAGTTTCGTACGGCCGTACGCCCCCAGCGGCGAAGGCGTTACATCCTCTGTATAGGGCGTATGGGCTGTGCCGTCGAAGACGTAGTCCGTCGAGACGTGGAACAGTGTCGCACCCGTTTCTTTGGCCGCAGCCGCGAGATTGCCCGCAGCCTTGTGGTTCAGCAGGTCGGCCCTCGCCTCGGCCTCCTCGGCCTTCTCCACGTCGGTATAGGCCGCACAGTTCACGATAACGTCGATCCTGTGTTCCCGGACTGCACGCAGAACCGCCCCGGCATCGGTGATGTCCAGCTCCGCGACGTCCGTACAGATATAGTTGTGGGGCGAGACACCGCCCAGACGCTGCAGGGAGCGGCCAAGCTGTCCGTTCGCTCCCGTGATCAGGATATTAAGCATAGTAATCCGTATTATAGTCGAACAACTCCCCGGCCTCCGACAGCCGCGGGTGGCGGCTGTCCTTCGGCGAGAGCACGACATCTCCAGGCGGCAGGTGCCAGTCGATGCCCAGCGTGGGGTCGTCCCACGCGATAGCGCCCTCCGACTCGGGGGCGTAGGGGTTGTCGCACTTGTACTGGAACGTCGCTTCATCGCTCAGCACGGCAAAGCCGTGTGCGAAGCCGCGAGGTATGAAGAACTGGCGTTTGTTATCCCCCGAGAGTTCCACCGAGACGTGTCGTCCGAACGTGGGAGAGCCGCGGCGGATATCAACCGCGACGTCGAGCACACATCCCCGGATCACGCGCACGAGTTTCGACTGGGCGCAGCGGCCCTTCTGAAAATGGAGGCCCCGCAGTACGCCGTAGCGCGAATGCGATTCGTTGTCCTGCACAAAGCGCACGAGACGCACCTGCTCGTCGAACTTCCGCTGCGAGTAGCTTTCGAAGAAGTAACCCCGCGCGTCGCCGAAAACCTCCGGCTCGAGAATAACCACGCCTTCTATAGCGGTAGGGATGACTTTCATAGTTTAAATTTTAAGATCAGTTGATTGTATAATCGACCAAATTGAAGGACAAGCATTTGCTTAACACTTGTATATAACAACGGTAAAGCAACACCACAAAACACGTATGGAATCCACCAGATATTTATCCGATCCGAAATCGCAGGAAATGCGGACAAATAATCAATACTATAACCATATATCAGAATCTGGAGCAGGCCGACAACTTTGAATGCAAGAAAATGCAAAGCCATGATAGTTAAAGACGCATTTCCTACATAAATCATAATACGCGACAGAGTCGGCAGCTTATGTATGTATACAGCCAAAATATAAGTGAACAGACAACCGACGACCGATGCAAAATAAAAAACGGGTAGCGGAGGGAAAATCGAACTGACGATTTCCACCGTTACATTTTTATATTGCAAGAAGAGCAGTAACATCAGTAAAATCGCGATACTCCATATATTAACAGGCATATATCGCTGGTATTTCCGAAACATTCGCCCCATATACAAAACAGCGGTCAGATAACACTCGTTAGATAAAATCCGTCGTATAATCGGGATATTAATCTGCTGTATCTCTGCATCAAAAACAGAGCAAAGAACCACTGCGAACAAAATCCCCCCCTAAAATTATATCGGAATATCTGTCTGACAGTCGTTTAGAAATCCAAACTCCAATCATGAACAAGAAGGAAACGATAAAAAGACTTCTCAGAAACCACAATGCACCCAACAATTGCTCCGTAGTGACGCAAGTACAAAAATTTTTAAGACAATCCAAATAGTCTTGTCGTGTGTACAAATGGCAGGTCTGAGGATTATAAAAATGAGCTCTGAAAAAGATTGTGCAACAGCATGAATACGATTCCGTATCCGATCAGCGGAAACCACAAACTTTTAATTTTTTCCAAAGGAATAAAAGTTTATCGTCTATATATTTATCCTTGAAGAAATAACCGGCTACGAAATAGAAAACAGCCAAATGAAACAGATATACAAAGTTATGAACCGGAGAATACGACGTATGCCCGACAACCACAA
>VOFC01004037.1_pt1 | contig 24859 bp, 41 predicted proteins | sample 5384161 | NCBI WGS metagenome assembly VOFC01 (sample SAMN12384722, study PRJNA508395) | human gut metagenome | isolation source: healthy gut B | host: Homo sapiens | reverse complement strand
CATATTTTAATTGGTATTATGAAAAGAAGGCGATAGTGTTGCAGTTGAATAATGATGGAAGAAGGAGCAGCACCTCAAAAAAATATATAATGAATTAAATAGAGTATTAACCGAAGATGTGAAGCAGATTCAGAAAAACAAAAATAAGATGGGAAGCTATAACTCAACACCAACTTTAAATCAATATGGTGACTTAACTAAACAGGCAAAAGAAGGAAAAGCTAGATCCTGTAATAGGAAGAAAAGAAGAAATTCAAAGGGTAATACAAAAATATTATCAAGGAGAACAAAAAACAACCCATGTTTAATTGGAGAGCCTGGCGTTGGAAAAAACTGCAGTTGCAGAGGGACTAGCTGAGAAAAATTGTATCAGGAGATGTTCCAGAAATCTTAAAAACACAAAAGGGTTGTTAGTTTAGACATTTCTAGTATGGTTGCAGGGGCAAAATATAGAGGAGATTTTGAAGAAAGGATTAAAAAGCTCTAAAGGAAAAAAAAAGCAGGAGATGTTATAATATTTATAGATGAGGTTCATACAATAGTAGGGAGCTGGTTCAGCAGAAGGTGCAGTTGATGCAGCTAATATTCTAAAGCCACTTCTTGCAAGAGGAGAAATTCAATTAGTAGGAGCTACAACATTAAAAGAATATAGAAAATATATTGAAAAAGATGCAGCATTAGAAAGAAGGTTTAGCCCAGTAAATGTAAGTGAACCAACAGAAGAAGAAACAAAACAAATATTAGCAGGATTAAGGGATAAGTATGAAGCACATCATAATGTAAAAAATAACGGACGAAGCAATAAACGCCGCAGTAGAGCTTTCAACAAGATATATCAATGATAGATTTTTGCCGGATAAAGCAATAGATTTAATTGACGAAGCGGCTTCTAGAGTTAGAATGAAGAGTTACACAGAGCCAGAAAAAGTTTTAAAGATATCAAAGATGAAATAGAAACTTGGAAAAGAAAAAGAAGAGGCAATAAGAGTACAAGACTTTGAAAAAGCAGCTAATTTAAGAGATAAGGAAAAATCAAAGAAAAAGGAACTGAAAAGCAAAAAGATTGGGAAAACCAAAAATAGCAAAATAGTATCAAGCTTAAAAGAAGAAGATATTTCCAATGTAATAGCAAGTTGGACAGGAATTCCAGTTATTAAAGTTTCAGAATCAGAAAATGAAAAATTAAAGAATTTAAATGCAAATTTGCATAAACGAGTAATTGGACAGGAAGAAGCAGTAGAAGCTGTATCAAAAGCAATAAAAAGAAGTAGAATGGGTCTAAAAGATCCAAATAAACCAATAGGTTCATTCTTATTTTTAGGACCAACTGGAGTAGGAAAGACTGAATTATCAAAGGCACTAGCTGAAAATTTATTTGGAACAGAAGATGCATTAATTAGAATTGATATGTCAGAATATATGGAATCACATTCAGTTGCAAAATTAATAGGTTCTCCTCCAGGATATGTTGGATATGAAGAAGCCGGTCAACTTACAGAAAAAAATAAGAAGAAAACCATATGCAGTAATTCTGTTTGATGAGATAGAAAAAGCTCATCCAGATGTAATGAATATGCTTCTGCAAGTTTTAGATGACGGAAGACTTACAGATTCTACTGGAAGAACAGTTAATTTCAAAAACACAGTTATAATAATGACTTCAAATATAGGAGCAAGATTAATTACAGAGAAGAAAAAGCTTAGATTTGTAAATGAAAATGAGGACCGAAACAAAGAATACGAAAAATACAAAAAAAGATGTTATGGGAGAATTAAAAAAGGAATTTAAGCCAGAATTTTTAAATCGTATTGACGAAATAATTGTATTTCACAAACTTGAAGAAAAGCAGATAAGAAAATTGTTGATATTTTTAATTGCAAATGTAGCAAAATTGCTTAAGAGTCAAAATATAGAATTGAAGTAGACGATGCTAAAAAGACTTAGTTGCTAAAAAAGGTACTGACCAAGCCTATGGTGCAAGACCATTAAAACGAGCAATTCAAACAATGATAGAAGACAAGATTGCAGAGGCAATGCTTGATGGCAAAGTAAAGGTAAAGTTAAAGTTTCTGCGAAAGATGACGAAATTGTTATTAAATAGAGCATGGAATAGACTATTTAATAGATTATTAGATGGAGCATAAAATGTTAGTGTACAATAAATGTAGGTAAAATATAAAAATTGCCTACATTTACTTGACATATATTTCTAAAATTAAAAAAATTATAAGAATTACAGTAATAACGAAAAAATAAATAAAGTAAAAAACGTAGTAAATTAAAAAATTTACTACGTTTTATGGGAAAGAAATAACTTTTTTCGCACAAATATGATAAAGTATAATTGAAGAATAATATAAAGTACCAGATACAGAAATATACACATAAGTGTTGTTGTTTGGCACTAATTTTGGAAAATATTGATATTCTTAAATACATAATTTGCAAACTAAACAAAATGCAAAAACGAGTTTTGTTTAGTGAGATAAACAAAAACGTTGACAAAAGAAAACAATTACGATATAATGGAATAAAATAAAGTGGAAAAAAAGAGGAGAAATTTATGATTATTCGTGAAAAATATTTATCTAAAATTAGCCATTCTATGACCAAGATTTGATAAAAAGTCATAATGGTGTTAGAAGATGATGGTAAGTCAGTCATATTATTACAAATAATAGATGAGCTAAAAGAAAGAGGAATACCAGAATCTCAAATAATATATATAAATTTTGAATATGAAGATTATGCTTTTATAAAAATGATATGGATTTACACAATTACGTTAAAGAAAAAATAGTAAGCAAAGATAAATATTACTTATTATTTGATGAAATTCAAAGTGTAGAACATTGGGAAAAAGCAATAAATTCATTTAAGGCATCTAAAAATGTATCAATATTTATTACAGGTTCTAATAGTGATTTACTATCTGGAGAACTAGCTACACATATAGCAGGAAGATATGTAAGTTTTAAAACTTATCCATTCACATTTAAAGAAGTATGTGAGCTTAAAAATATAACAAATAGAAAAGATATAGAAGAAGTATTTAATGACTATATGACTTGGGGAGGAATGCCACAAAGATTTATGATGACAGATGAAGTTCAGACAAGAACATATTTATCAGACATATATAATTCTATATTAGTAAAAGATATTATAGCAAGATTTAATATAAAAGATTTAGATTTATTTAATAGAATAGTAGAATATATAGTTACAACACCATCTCAAAATTTTTCAGCAGAAAGTTTATCAAATTATTTTGCAAATAAAGACGATAGAGAGGTTTCAAAAATAACTCTATATAACTATTTAGAATATATGACAAAAAGCTATGCTGATAAATAAAGCTGACAGATATGATGTTAGAGGAAAAAGAATATTAAACGGAAAATATAAATATTATTTAACAGATTTAGGATTTGGTCAAATAATGAACGTTGGAAAGAAACCACAACTAGGAGCGTATTTGGAAAATATTGTATATAATGAATTGCTGTCTAGAGGATATGATGTTAAAGTTGGAAATTTGGAAAATGGAGAGATAGATTTTATAGCGACAAGATTTAAAGATAAGATATATATTCAAGTAGCTTATATTTTGGCAGATGACTCTGTTATCCAAAGAGAATTTGGAGACATTTAAAAATATAGAAGATAACTATCCTAAATATGTTTTAACAATGGATAAATTTGATTTTTCGCAAAATGGTATAATTCATAAAAATGTAATAGATTGGTTATTAGAAGAAAAATAAGAAATAGTAGATTAAAAAATATTATGAGTAATAATTTAGTAAAACAAAAATATTTCACAGAAAATATCGTAAAAACTTTCGCGAGTGAACAAAGACGGTGCATGAAAAGTTATTTGAAATGTAAAATATATTAATCATGCCCATTTTGTTCTTTTAAAAGAAAAAGCTTTTTATTCGTTAATACCGTTAGAATTGTAAAACTATTGCAAAGAAACCAACGAAATGATATAATAAATGCAGAATCTAAAGATGAGGAGTGAGAAAATGACTAAAGCACTAGCTATAATATTTATACTTGGAATATTTATTATAATATTAATAGCTATGGCCATTATGCAAATTAGAATGGCAGGAATAAAAGTTAAAGATTTTTTAGCTTTATAGATGCAAACCAAAAATTAGATAATCTAGCAGAATTTGCTAAAAGATATGATAAAATGTCAGCACAAGAACAAATAATCTATCTTGTAGAAGCGGAAAAAATGTTTGATAGTTTTGATAAAATTCAGATACAGTTTGGGAAGATGAAAGAGACAAATATTCTAAAGTGCTTGAAACATACCAAAATATTAGAGTTATGAGATGGAATGAAGCACAAACAAATGCTATATCAACAAAAAGTTGTAAAACCAAAAAGAAATAAAAGGAGATAATTAATGACAGATTCATTAGAAGAATATTTATATACAATTTATATTCTTACAAAGGAATGTAGCAGAGCTAGAGTTACAGATATTGCAGAAGAAATGGATGTTACTAAAGCAAGTACAAGTGCAGCACTTAATGTATTAAAAGACCAGGGATTAATAAATTATGAAAAAAGTATAAAAAATATTACATTAACAGAAAGTGGAGTTGAAGAGCTAAATATATTGAAAGAAGGCATGAACTTTTTTGAGATTTTTTTTTAAGAGATATTATAAAAACAGACAAAGAGTTGGTTGAAGAGGAAACTAAAAAATTAGCACATTGTATTTCATGCCATACAGCAGCGAAACTAGAAAAAATTTATAGAGGAAAATATACAAAATGAAAATAAATAGACTTAAATTTATTTTTACTTTGTATATTTTTTTTTAAGTCAAAAATATTAATATGAAAGAAAAAATTAAAATTATAATGGTAGGGACTTACTTCTGGTATATTAAGTGGCCTTTTTGCTTCAGGAGGAGGACTTATATTAGTTCCAGCATTTTCATATATCTTTAAATGTAACGAAAAAAGAATCTAGAGCTATGTCCGTTTTTTGTATATTGCCAATGGTATTGGCTAGTTTGTTTTTTTTAATAAAACTGAATTTATGGATTGAAGCTAGGGATATTGTCTGCTATTGGAGGAACAGTAGGTGGAATATTAGGAGCGAAAGTTTTAGAAAAAAATAAATGAAAAATATTTAGTGCTAATTTTTATAATATTTTTAATTTATGCAGGTATTAGTATTTTTATAAAATAAATAAGAATAAAGGAGACTAAAGTGATAGAAATATTATCTGGTTTAATCTCAGGAGTAATAAGTGGTATGGGTATGGGAGGAGGCAGCATACTTATTACAATTTTAGTTACATTTTTGGGAAAAAGATCAAAAAGGTTGCGCAGGCGTCAAATCTAATTTTTTTTATTCCAACATCAATATCAGCGACGATATTTAATATAAAAAGGAAACAAATTAAATGGAATTTAGCACTACCAATTGCTATTTGGGGTTCGATTGGGGCAGCTTTTGGGGCTTTTTTTTGGCGACAAAAAATAGAAACAGGAATACTTAAAAAATTATTTGGAGTGTTTCTAATATTAATAGCAATATTTGAATCATATTCTTGGTATAATAAATATATAAAAAAGACATAATAGTAAAAGAGGTAAAAATTGGAAGACAAGTTCCAATAATATAAAAATACCTTAAAGAAAGGAGAAATTAAATGAAATTTGTTAAAGGTATGATTGTAGGAATGGTAATTGTGGCAGGAGCAACAATGGTGTGTAATGAAATGATGGGATGCAAATCAAATAAGATGCTAAAACAAGGTAAACGAATGATAAAGAAAATGGGAATAATTTAGTAACTAAATAAATCATATTTCATATTATATAAAAAGAAAGGTGGTATAATATGAAATATGATAAAACAATTTGCCCAGTAGTAGATATTGATGGAATAATGGCTGCTGGAAAACAATATGATTTAGATATAACAATTTCAAAAGATAATAGAACTGTAATTTATGGAGTTGTAAAGACGATTGCGGTGAACCAATAGAAGATGCAGTTGTAAAACTAATAGAAGTTGATTATGATTGTGGAAACGAGAGAAAGCCAGTATCTCATACTTTCACAGACAAAAAATGGAGAGTTTGTATTTGGTCCCTTATGTGCAGATAGATATTATTCAATAGAAATCTGGGCTAATAAAGTGAAACATTCTAAAATTTGTGCGAAAATTGATAAGGAATTTAGATGCTTAAAAGGCGAAAGACTTGTTTGCGATTGTGAAATTTGTCCAAAAGCCTACCCAAAGCCAGAACCAATAAAACCAGGGAGACCAAATGACTGTGATTTTTGCAAATAATTAATAAAAGCGAACCTAAAATAGGTTCGCTATTGTATTTAATGCTATTTATGTGATAAAAAATAAGAAAAAAAATAAGAAGGAAGAATGAAAATGGATTGTAGACCAATAGGAATGTTTGACTCAGGTGTAGGAGGTCTTACTGTATATAAAGAAGTATCAAAACAATTTCAAACGAAAGAATTATTTATTTAGGAGATACTAAAATTTTCCATATGGCTCAAAATCAAAGGAAAGTATAATAGAATTAACAAAAAAGAAATATAGAAATTTTATTAAAGTATAATGTAAAAATAATTATAATAGCATGTGGAACTGCCACAAGTCAAGCATTAGAAGAAATGAGAAATATTTATAAGGTTCCTATAATAGAATTATAGAACCTGCGGTAAAATACATATATGATAAAAATATACGAAAAATAGGAGTAATGGCAACCAGAGGAACGATAAAAAAGCAATGCATGGGAAGATAATATAAGAAAATATATTAAAAATGCAAAAAGTAGAAAACAGGGAATGTCCAATATTAGCACCAATGGCAGAGGAAGGTTGGACAGATAATGAAATTGCTAGACTTACTATAAAAGAATATTTAAAAGGAATAGGAGATATAGAGGCATTGGTATTAGGTTGTACCCATTATCCTATGTTTGAAAAATTATCAGAGAAGAAGTAAAAAATATAGATATAATAAACACTGGAAAAATAATAGCAAAGAGTTTAAAAAGGAAAAATACAGGAAGCTGAAGTAAAAAATAGCAAAGATGAAATTTTATTAACAGATACAGAATGTAATTTTAAAAATGTAGCAAATTATTCTGAACTCTGAAGAGTTAGAAATTAAGAAAGTAGTAATATAAAAGAGGTGTGAAATGAAAAAAAATTGACTTAAATAAAATAAAAGAGAGAGACATTTCAAAAGAAAGAAATAGAAAAAATGAAAAGAAAGCAAACGTAACAAAGTTATATTTTTTATTATACCAATTATACTATTAGTACTTCTTGCTATAATTTATGTTCCAACTTCTAATAATATTTTACTTATACCAATTTGCAATTGTTTTTGCTGTGTTACTTTATGGTGTCGACTGTAAAGCAAAGAACTTGCAGATATTGCAAAAAGTGGAATTCAGCAGTAGTAATAGGTTCTAAATCATCTGTTACAAAAAACAAATAGAAAAACAAAAAAACTAATGGGAAAAAATAAAATATCAGAAAAAAGCAAATATTAACAGAAAACAAATATAAATGCAAAAATTGTGGACATGTTATAGAAGAGAAAAAGATTAAATAAGAAATTTATAAAAATGAAGAAAAAAGTAATAAACCTCCGTTAAATGAATATAAATTTAATGGAGGTACTTTTTATGTTCGTAGTATTTAATAAAGAAAAAAATATACTCTTACTTGGTTTCGCTTCGAACAGTAGCAATATTGTTTGTAATGGCAATAGCAATTACAAATAATAATAATAAAATAATAGAAACATCAACAAATTCAATAATTTCAAATAATATACAGAAAAAATGAATATAATATAGATAGTAAACAAACCGAAAACGTGCATAATACCACGCAAAAAAATACAAATATTACAAAAATGTTACAAAAATAAAAGTTTTTCAACCTTTTATGTAGACAAAAGCGGAAAAGTGTTGTATAATAGGTATTAGCACAAGAAGTATTCTAAAATTTTAATTAGATGAATAAGATACACAAGAATAATTAAGGAGGAAATTTAAGTTGGAAAACAAATTTTGCTGATAATAACCATTTAGTGTTAGTAGGAAAAATTACAGATGAAAAAAGATTTAGTCATGAGATTTATGGAGAGAAGTTTTATACTTTTGATTTAAGTGTACCACGTTTAAGTGGAAATGCAGATATTATACCTATTACAATCTCAGAAAGATTATTTAAAGAAGAAGAGTTAATAGTAGATAAGAAAAAATTAAAGTTACAGGACAATTTAGATCATATAACAGTTATGAGAATGAAAAAAATAGACTAATCTTAACAGTTTTTGCAAAAGACGTTGAATTTTTAGAAAATCAAGAAGAGGAAATAGTTGCGAGCAAAGAACTAGTATCAAACGAAGTGATTTTAACAGGATATATTTGCAAAGCCCCCAATTTATAGACAGACACCATTCGGAAGAGAAATAGCAGATATGCTTTTTAGCTGTAAATAGAGCATATAATAAATCAGACTATATTCCATGCATTACATGGGGAAGAAATGCAAGATTTAAAATGCAATTGCAGGAGCAAATAGAGCAATTGTTGTAACTACGGCGGAAATTTCTTCTATAAGAGATGCAGATAGAATTATAGGTCTTTTGGAATCTTCTGAAATTAAAAATCCAGAATTAGTAATTAATAAAATTAAACCTAATATGGTAAGTTGAATATTAAAGATGAAACAAGACAGATGAGTAAAACCAATCAAGAAAAATCATTTAGAAACCTAATGGAATAAAGATAGAATCAAAGAAAACAGTAAATGAAGAAAAAAATGCCTGAAACAGAAAATAAAAAAAAATGATGAAAATAATGAAAGAAGATTCTAAAGAAAAAACAGAAGAAGTAATACAAGAATCAAAAGAAGAAACAAAAGAAAACAAAGATGAAAATGAAAATAAAGAAGAAAAAGCCAGAAAAAATCTACTGAAAAAGTAAAACAAAATGAAACAGTAAAAAGGAAACATATGGAGTGGATGATATTAATATCAGCACTTTTACTAAGTATAGTAGGTTTTGTAGCTTTATATTCTGCAACACAATCAAAATTGGTTTTGATGAATTAAAAAAACAAGTAATGTGTTTGGGGTAAGTATTGTAATAATGCTTGTAATAATGCTTGTAGATTATGATGTATGGGCAAAATTATCACCGGTATTTTATCTGTGTGTAACACTTTTGACAGTCATTTTTCCAGTATTTTTAATAATATTACAACCAGATTATGGAACGGCAGCAGCTTATTTAGTGTCACTAGTTTTAATGTTATATGTATCAGGAATAGACAAAAAATATATAATAGTAGCATTAATACTAGTTGTTGTAGCTCTTCCGCTGGCATATTTCTTTGTATTACCAAATCATGCAAAAAACAAGAATAGACATATTCTTAAATCCAGAATCAGACCCAAAAGGAGCAGGATACAATGTATTACAGTCAAAAATAGCTATAGGTTCAGGAGAACTTACAGGAATGGGATTATTAAATGGAAACCAAACACAATTAGGGTATCTATCACCTAAAACGACAGACTTTATCTATTCAGTTGTAGGAGAAGAGATGGGATTTATAATTTCAGCAGCTGTAATACTAGTCTATGTAACATTAATTACAAAATCCTTGTATGTTGCAAAAACTGCAAGTGATGATTTAGGTTCATATATAGCAGCAGGAATAAGTGGAATATTTTTATTTCACATGGCAGAAAATATAGGAATGACACTAGGACTACTTCCAATAACAGGAGTTCCATTATTATTTATAAGTTATGGTGGAAGTTCAATGATAACAAGCTATATATGTATTGGATTACTTCTAAATATTAGTGGAAATAGAAAAAAAGACAATATTTATAAAATAAAATTAGAGCAGTTAAATGTATTTGCACAAATTAAAATAGGAAATGTAGAATTAAAAAAACAATATTTTATTAGCTCAATGGCAGGTATAACAGACCTGCCATTTAGAATATGTGAAAAATTTGAGCCTGGGCTTGTATGCACAGAAATGGTAAGTTCAAAAGCAATATTTTATGGAGATGAAAAAACAAAAAGTTAATGAATCTCGAAGGCGAAAAAAGACCAGTAAGTATTCAAATATTTGGCTCAGATTTAGAGGCTTTTTGAGTATGCTACAAAATATGTATCAAATTTAGCAGATATAATTGATATAAATATGGGATGTCCTGCACCAAAAGTTGTAAAAAATGGTGATGGAAGTAAGCTTCTATTAGATCTAGAAAAAAAAAAAGACATAATGGAAACAGTTGTAAAAAACTCAAAAAGTACCTGTAACACTAAAATTTAGAAAAGGATGGGACAGCAACATATTAGTAGCAACTGAAATTGCCAAAATAGCCCAACAAGCTGGAATCTCAGCAATTGCAATACATGGAAGAACAAGAGCAGAATATTATTCTGGAAAGGCAGATTTAGAAATAATAAAAAAGTAAAAGAATCTGTAACGCAGAAAAATTAGTAAAAGAAAGTTGTGTACATATTGTAGGAAAAGTAGTAGAAAGAGCAAGTAAAAATCCTAAGATGCCTACAGGAGATATAGAAGTTGTTGCAAATAAAGTAGAAGTTCTAGGAACATGTAAGTCGGAACTTCCTTTTGAGATAAACACAGAACAAGAAGTAAGAGAAGATTTAAGATTAGAATATAGATTTCTAGATTTGAGAAATGAAAAGTTACATAAAAATATATTATTAAGAGCAAAAATTTTAAAGGCATTAAGAGATAAAATGGATGAATTAGGATTTTATGAGATTCAAACACCAATTTTAGCAAATTCATCACCAGAAGGAGCTAGAGATTATCTTGTTCCAAGTAGATTAAATCCAGGAGAATTTTATGCATTACCACAGGCACCACAACAATTTAAACAATTGCTTATGGTAAGTGGTTTTAATAAGTATTTTCAAATTGCTCCATGTTTTAGAGACGAAGACCCAAGAGCTGATAGAGCACCTGGAGAATTTTATCAATTAGATTTTGAGATGGCTTTTGCAACACAAGAAGATGTATTTAATGTAATTGAAAGTGTTGTACCATATGTATTTAAAAAATTTACTAATTGGAAAGTTGACGATGGACCATTTGTAAGAATACCATATAAAGAAGCAATGGAGAAATATGGAATTGATAAACCAGATTTAAGAAATCCACTTATTATACAAGATGCAACTAAATTATTTGCAGATTCAGAATTTAATGCTTTTAAAGGAAAGACTGTAAAGGTAATTGTTGTAGAAAATGGAGCTGAACAGGGAAGAAAATTCTTTGACAAAATGACAGATTTTGCAAAAGAAGAATGCGGAGCAAATGGATTAGCATGGACAAAAATAAATAAAGAATTGGTTGTAGAAGGTGGAATAGCTAAATTTATTACAGAAGATATAAAAGAAAGTTTGATAAAAAATTTTGGAGTAAAAGAAAATTCAAGTCTATTCTTCGTTGCTGATGATCTTCAAAAAGCTCAAAAAATTGCCGGACTTGTTAGAATTGAATTAGGTAAGAGATTGGATTTATTAGAAAAAAATGTATACAGATTCTGTTATATAGTAGATTTTCCAATGTATGAATTATCAGATGAAGGGAAAATTGATTTCTGTCATAATCCTTTTTCAATGCCACAAGGTGGATTAGATGATTTAGAAAATAAAAATCCATTGGATATTTTGGCATATCAATATGATTTAGTATGCAATGGATACGAAATGGCATCTGGAGCTGTTAGAAACCATAATCCAGAAATAATGGTAAAAGCATTTGAAATTGCAGGATATACAGAAGAAGATGTAAAAAACAGATTTGGAGCATTATATAATGCTTTTCAATATGGAACTCCACCACATGCTGGAGCTGCACCTGGTGTTGATAGAATGGTAATGTTGATAGAAAATTCTCAAAATATTAGAGAAGTAATAGCATTTCCTAAAAATAAAAGAGCAAGAGATTTGCTTATGAGAGCCCCATCTGTTGTTTCTGATAAACAATTAGAAGATGTGCATATAAAAGTTGATATAAAAGAATAAAAAAATAGGTAAAAAGGAAGATTTTCTTTTTACCTATTTTTTATATGTTTAAATAAAATTAAAGTATTATTTAACAACAACATTATAAATTTTATTTTTTATATATATTTCTTTGACAATATTCTTTTGATCCAATTTATCTTGAATAGCTGTTAAAGCTTTTTCTTTAACAGAGGATTCGTCTTCGTTCAAAGAGATTCTTATTGTAGCTTTTAGTTTACCGTTTACTTGAACTGGAATTTCGATTTCATCATCAATAGTTTTAGATTCGTCATATTCAGGCCAAGTGTATGTTGCAATATCTGATTCAAATCCAATTAACTTATTTAACTCTTCTGTCATATGAGGAGCAAAAGGATTTAATAATGTTAAAAATGTTTTGAATTCAGCTTTGTTAATTGATTTCAATTTGTAAAATTCATTTACCATAGTCATAAAAGTAGAAACACAAGTATTAAATTTCATATCTTCAATATCTAAAGTAACTTTTTTTATAGCTTTATTTATCATTTTTTCAGTTTCAGGTCTAAAATGTTCTCCTTCAATTAGCATATCTTGCATATTCCAAACTCTATCTAGGAATTTACCACATCCACGTATACTGTCCATAGACCAACTTGCAGTTTGGTCAAATGGCCCCATAAACATTTCGTAAACTCTAAATGTATCTGCTCCAAATTCGTTTACTATATCATCAGGATTTATAACATTTCCTTTTGATTTTGACATTTTTTCACCATTTGTACCAAGAATCATTCCGTGAGAAGTACGTTTAGCATAAGGCTCTTTAGTTGGAACAACTCCAATATCATATAAAAATTTGTGCCAAAATCTTGAATAAAGTAGGTGAAGGGTAGTATGCTCCATTCCACCATTATACCAATCAACAGGCCCCCAATAATTTAATGCTTCTTTTGATGCTAATGCTTCATTGTTATGAGGATCCATATATCTTAAGAAATACCAACTTGATCCAGCCCATTGAGGCATTGTATCTGTTTCACGTTTTGCAGGTTTTCCACATTTTGGGCAAGTGGTGTTAATCCAGCTATCAAGTTTTGCAAGAGGGGATTCACCGTTTTCACCAGGTTTGAAATCTTCAATTTCAGGAAGTGTAAGAGGTAAATCTTTTTCATCAATTGGTACCCATCCACAACATTCACAATGTACTTGGAATCGGTTCACCCCAATATCTTTGACGAGAAAATACCCAGTCACGAAGTTTATAATTTATTTTTTTCTTACCTATGCTATTTTCTTCTAGATATTCTATAACTTTTTTCTTTGCATCTGTTACAGATAAACCATCTAAGAAACCAGAGTTTATTAAAATACCTGTTGAGACATCTGTAAAAGCTTCTTTTGATAAATCAATGTTAGAATCATCATTAGGCTTAACAACTTGAATAATTGGTAATTCAAATTTTGTTGCAAATTCATAATCTCTACTGTCATGTGCAGGAACAGCCATTATGGCACCTGTTCCATAGCTTGATAAAACATAATCTGATATCCAAATTGGTATTTCATTTTTTGTTAAAGGATTTATGGCTTTTAATCCCTTAATTTCAACACCTGTTTTATCTTTATTGATTTCAGAACGTTCAAAATCTGATTTTAAAGCTGCTTTATTTTGATATTCATTTATTTCATTTAAATTTGTAATTTTATCAGAGAATTTTTTTATTAAAGAATGTTCTGGAGCGATTACCATATATGTTGCACCAAATAGTGTATCTGGCCTAGTTGTATATACTAAAAGTTCTTCATTAGAATTTTTAATTTTAAATTTTACTTCTGCACCCTCAGAACGCCCGATCCAATTACGTTGTTGTGTTTTAATTTTTTCTAGATAGTCAATGTTATCTAAGTCATCAATTAATCTTTGAGCGTATTCGGTAATTTTTAGCATCCACTCAGATTTTTCTTTTTTGAATAACAGGACTACCACATCTTTCACATACACCGTTTACAACTTCTTCATTTGCTAATCCTACCTTACAACTTGTGCAAAAATTAATTGGCATAGTTGTTTTATAAGCTAATCCTTTTTTGTATAATTGAATAAATATCCATTGTGTCCATTTATAATAGTTAGGATCTGTTGTGTTTATTTCTCTTGACCAATCAAAAGAGAATCCAATTGATTTTAATTGTTCTTTAAAGTGTTCTATATTTTTTTCTGTTGTAATTTTAGGGTGTACATTAGTTTTTATTGCATAGTTTTCAGCAGGAAGACCGAAAGCATCAAATCCTATAGGAAATAATACATTATATCCTTGAAGTCTCCTTTTTCTTGCAATTATATCTAATGCGGTATAGCTACGAGGGTGACCAACATGCAAACCTTGACCTGATGGATATGGAAATTCAATTAGTCCATACCATTTTTTTATAGTATAATTATCTTTTGCATTAAAAGTTCCTTCTTTATACCATTTGGTTTGCCATTTTTTTTCGATTTCTTTAAAGTTATATGCCATTTTTTATCATTCCTTTCTTACTTGCTAAAAAACTATAGTATTTTCGAGTTTTTACAATTTAAATATATGGCACAATTATATAACAATTGGATGAAATATGCAAGAAAATTTTAAAAAACTATAGACAAGAAATAATATTTGTGTTAAGATGTAAAAGTAATTTATTTATGCAGGTGTGGAAGAATTGGCAGATGCACAGGTCTCAAAATCTAAATGGATTTTTTTATATATAAATCCGAAATATATTGATAATACTAAGGTTGGGAGTGGGGGTATATTCAAAATACAATCAAATATCTAACCAATGTGTAATTTGCCAAAATTTAATATTTTAATATGCCGGTGTGCTGGAATTGGTAGACGGGGCAGACTCAAAATCTGTTGTCAGCAATGGCGTGTGGGTTCGAGTCCCACCACCGGCACCAATGACGTATCTGTTCGAACTAATAAACAGATAGATACAAAAATCAATCAGAAAATAAATCTGGTTGATTTTTTTGTGTGCGACAGGCATGTCGTTTAGCTAATCGGTGAAAGTCCGTATTGGAGGTATATATCGCCAACCAATTAGAGAAACACAAGCTATCCATCGTGAGGTGGAAGTGGAGGAAGTGTGTATATAAGTGCAACAAACAAACTTTTATTAGAAAGAGAGTAAAATGAATTTTAGTTTTACATAAAACTTACATTCAGGTTATAATTTGCTATAATGAAAATGCAAACAATTTTGAAGAGCTTATGCTCATGATGTCATTTAATGACAAGGAGGATTCACTATGGATAAGTATAGTTTCACGAAGATTATTTGCAACGATCCTTTTGATGCCACACTTGGATTTTGTTCGGTCAATAATTTTATCATTTATAAAAACGTTTTTGGTGATGAAGTTATTGTTATAGCTGGATTTCTTGATGTGGGGCATACCTACTATTATTGCCCGAATGCCCCTGCTTTAAGCCAATCGAGGGTAAGCCGAGAGTATTGGGCGGAGATTTTCAGAGAAAGAGATACAGGAATTTTGGAGAAAGTCACAATACGAGGAAAAGAAAAAAAACTTTTAATACCAATAAGGGTAAAATAGCATTTGTTCTTAATGGTAGAGTCTTTATTTTCGATTTACGCAGAATCAGTGAACATATACTGGAAGAGGAGAGATTTATATTAGATAGAAGCCTGTTGGTTCCACTTTCCAATTGTGAAGGCTATCTCGATACTGGAACAAATCTTTGTGTTATATTTCCTGAAATTAGGTAATTGGATTATAATTCGATTTCTAAAAACAAGATGGACATCTCTAATTTAAGAGAGTCCATCTATTTATTTTTGTTTCATTTTTGAAATAATAGTTTGAATTGTAACAGCTATAACCATACATATACCACAAAACATACCCATGTAGATTCCTTGAGATGTACCTACATATTTAGTACCATTTTTTACAAGCTCGTATATTGGTATTCCAAATATTTTTACAACAAAAGAATCAACATCTGTACTATATGCACTTGTATAACCAAAATAAATTGCAATACTCATTATAATCATAGAAACTATAAAACCAATTGATAATGCTAATATAAATTGGGATTTTTTCTTCATAATTATTCTCCCTTACAATTAATATTTATCTAATTTTATCATAAATTCGAAAGATTATCAACGAATAAGAAAAATTTGTTAATTTTTTTAGTTGAATTTTATATGGATTCTTGAAAAAAGGTATGTTTAATGATATTCTAATATAGAGGTGTTAAGTATGGAAAATAATAAAGTAAATATAAAAAACATAATATTAGATGTAGGTGGAATATTATTTGATGATAGTAAAAAAAATATAGAGTATGTACTCAATAAAAATTGTGATTTAATATACAAAAAGGCATATGGTGAAGGATTTAAAGAATGTTTACTTGGTTACAAAACGGTTCAAGAACATATACAAAATTTGGCTAACACATCTGATTTTAAGGATATTAGTTATATTTTAAGCAAAGATAATCAATCAATAGCATATCCTTTGATAAGTGAAAACTTAAAATATATAAAAAAAAATTAAAATTAATGGGTTATAAACTATATTTATTAACAAATATAACGGAAGATAGCTATAATTATATTAATAATGTAATAAATATAAATTCTCTTTTTGATCAAACCAAATCCTGATATCTATAATTTATTGATTGATAGATTTAAATTGAATAAGGAAGAAACAATTTTTTTCGATGATAAAGAAAAGAATATTATTGCTGCATGTAAGGTAGGCATAAAAGGGATTGTTTTTAATTCAATTGATGATATTAAAAATTATATATAAATTGCCTGTAAAATTATACTGAAGTGTAATTGTAATATTTGTTCTGTAAATGCATAGTATCCTTCTCAAAAATTATATGATTATAACATAATTTTTATATAAGCATATAATTTTAGAGGAGGATTATTTAATGAATACAGATTCTAATAATAATTTTGAATTAGGAAAAATAATTGTTGCTTTAACTAAGAATTTTAACAAATCAAACTTATTTTCTTATGGTATAAAACATACTTTTTTGGGGGTAGATATTGAAAAAATAGAATATTTATTTCGCCCTATAAAGATAGATACTAATAGTAATATTGGAGATATCATATTAATATATCTAAAAAGTAAGGATAAATTAAAAACAATAAGTGCTATTAACAAACTTAAAAGAAATCCATATGTAGTTTATGCTGAATTAGATTATTTATACGAACTAGATATAATTCCAAATGATCCAGACTTCAAATATCTTTGGGGAATGCCTAACATAAATACACCATATGCATGAAATTATACTACAGGTAATTATCAAGTAGTAGTTGGTGTATTAGATAGTGGAATTGATGCAGAGCATCCGGATTTAAAGGATAATTTATGGTCTAATGGTCCATTCTTTAATGGGTGGAATTTTATTGATAACAACAGTTACCCAGTAGATGTGACAGGACATGGTACACATGTAGCGGGAACAATTGGAGCAATAGGTAATAATTCTATTGGTATTACAGGAGTATGTTGGAATGTACAATTAGCTTCTTTTTAAAATAGGAGATAATCGTATCGATCTTGCAGCAGCTATTTCTGCTATTTATTTTGCTAATATAATGAATATTAAGATTCTCAATAATAGTTGGGGAGGCAGAATATATTCACCAATTTTAAAATATGCAATAGAACATTATGATGGATTATTTATTGCGTCAGCAGGAAATAGTAGTAGTAATAATGATTTAATACCTAGTTATCCTGCTTCTTATAATAGTGAAAATATTATTTCTGTTGCGGCAAGCACACCTGAAAATACATTATCTTCTTTTTTCAAATTATGGAGTTAAAAGTGTTGATATTGCTGCACCGGGAACAAGTATTTTAAGTACATCTCTAAAAGGTGAATATAGTTACAAAAATGGAACATCTATGGCAGCTCCTCATGTAACAGGTGCTGCAGCATTATTAAAATCATATATGCCGTTTTTAACTATATTTGAAATAAAAAATATTATATTGCTAAGTAGTACTAGATACCTTTTGGCTTGCTGATAAATTATTAATGGGTGGTATTTTAAATGTAAATGATATGATAAAATTGGCAAATTTCTTATTTTCTAGTTAAATTCATATATAAATGAATAAAAAGAGATATGATTTAGATTTTATCATGTCTTTTTTTTTGTTTATGTACGAAATGTCCAAATAAAAAATGTAAAAAATAATTGTTTTTATAATATATTTATGATATAAATAAGTAAAGTATTAAAATTAAAAAAATACTGAAATTTAAAAGGTTTATAATGATATATTAAAAAAATATATTGTTAAAACATATGGGAAATTTAAAGGAGAAAATAATGGAAGATTTAGGGTTATATTTTATTTTACCGTATTTGTGTATGATTTTTTGATGGGTTTGTTTTTGTTAATTTTTAAATTTGTTTTGCAATATTTGAAAAACAAAAGTAAAAGCCAAATAAATAAGATAGATGAATCATTTTACTATAGAGATATACCTTGTTTTGGAAATATTGATATAGCATATTGGCTATTATATAATTTTTTCAAACTTAAAAGTAGATGAATTAGATAATGGACTTATAGGAGCATATTTATTAAATTAAAGGATATATAGATATAAAACATTCTCAAAATCTAGGATTAAAAAATGATAATTATAATATTGATTTAAAAGATGGAAAATGGGAAAAAAAACTATGTAGAAAATAGAATTTATAATTTCTTGAAAAATGTAGCAGGAAATAATAATTTATTAGAAAAAATGAGATACGCAATTATTGTAATATTGATGGTCATAAATTTGAATTAAAGTTTTTATTTAAAAATATTATAAAAGAAATCCAAAAAGATTTAGAAGAAAGAAAATATATAATAGTTGTTCCATCAAAAAATTATATACTATTTAAAACCAAAGAAAAAAATTACTCTATCAAATGAACTTTAGTTAAAGTTAAATCGGCTACTGATGAGAATGCCACACATGTTTATGAAATTGCAGGAACATATACAGTAACAATAAAAAAGGACAATGTCCAGGGTTTAAATTTTCAGGATACAATAAAGAAGAAAGTAACAAAAAATAACAAAAATAATACAATGGGGAAATGTTTTGAAAAATGAAGGAAAACCTAATAACGGAATAGGTATAGATTTTAAAAATTGTATTAATTTAAAAGGACCTTTACCTGAGCCAACAAAAAATTCGTTATCAAAATGTAAGAATGTTTCTTTTGAAAATTGTAAATCTTTAGATGGTAATATACCAAATAATTTTTTTTCAAATACATTTAATGGTTGTATTAGTTTAACAGGAGAAATACCAGGAGAATTATTTAGTGATTGTATAGATGCAGGTAGTTTTGATGGGTGTTTTGCTAATTGCACATGGATAACATCTATTCCAGAAGATTTATTTAAAAATTGTACAAATGCAACAACTTTTAAAGATTGTTTTAGAGGCTGCACATCTATAACAAAGTTACCAGATAACTTATTTAAAAACTGCACTAACGTAAATAGTTTTATGAATTGCTTTTATGGTTGTACATCCATAACAAAAAATACCAAATAACTTATTTGAAAACTGCACTAAAGTAAATAATTTCAGAGGAACTTTTGGAAATATTCAAAATTTGGAAAGCATAGGAAACAATATATTTAAAAGTGAACAAACAGTGGATTTTTATCAGATATTTGAAGGCTGTTATAATTTAAAAAATATACCAGAAGATTTATTTAAAAATTGCCCTAATACTAGGTCATTTAATTGTGCCTTTAATAGATGTACTAGTTTAACTGAAATACCTGAAGGTTTATTTGACAATTGCAAGAATGTTGAAGACTTCTATAATACATTTCAAGGTTGTGCAAATATAACTGGAAATGCACCTAATTTATGGGAAAGAACAAATGTAAAAAATTCAGCAGGTTGTTTTAGAGGATGTAACAAATTATCAAATTACAATGAAATTCCAACTACTTGGGGAGGAGGAAAAGTTTAAAGGTATAAAAATATATGTAATAATCCAATTTTTATATAGACTAAATAAAAAGATTGTGATAAAATAAATATTAGTGAAGAATAGGGTAGAAGATAAATTAAAAGAGGGAAAAAGATGAACATTATAAGTATAGTAAGTATAGTTGAAATTATAGTTTTAATATTGGTTTTTATATGGATATATATATTATATAAAAAAGAAAAAAGGCATAGTTTAAGAATAGCAAGGATAATTTTAATTATATTATCAATAATAATTGTCATAACACATATCTTATTATCAAATAAAAATATAAAAGTATCTTCAGACTATTTAATAGAAAAAGAAACAAAAATAGAAGATAATGTAGCTCCAAAAATTTCATTAAATGGAGATGAAAATTTAGTTCTTAATTCAATATCTGAATATAAAGAATATGGAGTAACGGCAATAGATGATGTAGACGGAGATTTAACAAATAAAGTAGAAATTAAAAGAGAAAAATTATCTAATACACAATATCAAGTGAAATATTCAGTTACTGATTCAGCAGGAAATGATTCTGAAACAGTAATTAGAAAAATCTCAATTAAAGATAATAATCCAAATAAAAAAAGGAGTTATATATTTAACATTTGATGATGGTCCAAGTTCAGATATTACTCCAAAAATTTTGGATGTTTTAAAAAGAGAAAATGTAAAAGCAACATTTTTTACTATAAATTTCAGCAAAGAAAATGAAGCAATTGTAAAAAGAGAAGTGAAGGACATACAATAGGAATACATGGATATTCTCATGAGTATAGTCAAATATATTCTTCTGATGAAGCTTATATGAATAATATATTAAAATTACAAGAAAAAAAAATTAAAAATGTTACAGGAGTTACAACGAAATATACTAGGTTTCCTGGAGGAAGTTCCAACACAATTAGTAAAAAATATTCAAAAGGAATAATGACAAGAATGACACAAAAATTATTGGCGGATGGTTTTTATTATTATGATTGGAATGTATCTGGAGAAGATGCAGCAAGTGCCAAGACAAAAAAGAAGAGGTATATAATAATGTTATAAATGAATTAAGTAAGTCAAGAGCTAATATTGTTTTGTTACATGATTTTGGAAAAAGTGAAAAAAACGCTTGAAGCTTTACCTGATATAAGACTTTTTCGCTTTTTTGCTTATTGAGTTTAAAAATAAATTTTTTTACATTTTTTTAGTATAAAGAATTTCTAGATTAAAGGTTGCATTCTTTTTTCAATTAGAGATATTTTTTTAGAAAGTAATTTTTTTAGAGATATTAGAAAGTAATTTTTCATTAAATCCAAGAATTCTAGCATATGGAACTGTTTTTTTAGAGAGCATGATATCTCTTTTTGTAATGTCAAGCAAAGAATGTAGAAGAATTCGTTGTAATCTAGTTTTAGTATATCTCTTAGAAGATGCGATATTAATAAAATCCTCAAGATTATTGCAAGACATAGCAGCTTTCTTTATAGTATTTTCAAGACCTTCGGATACATAAGAAATCTTTTTTAATTTCTTCTATATTCATTGAACGAAGTTTATAAATAATTGTTTTTTTCAAATAAAGAAAAATCAGGAACGAAATGCCCTTTATTTATTTCATCAACTAATATAGTATAACTTGAAGGAGTTAAAGTATTTTTTAGATTCTTAGTTCTATTTGTTTTTATCATATTTCTAATAGCTGAGGCGCTTGAAATTTGACCAGTGTAATCATTATTTAAATGTCCTGATTTTTTTTCTAGGAATTAAGATGGGGTTAATGTCTACTTTATATTTTTTAGAGCCTTTAAATATTCAATTGCTAAAATATTATTAGGTTCATTTAAAATAACAGAATATGATTTATCATTTAAATATTTTACAAGAGCATTTTCTCTTGCTTTAGGAAAGGAAATTCCTTTTTCTAGTTCTTCAGTTAATAAAAGTTTATATGCTTTGGGTTCTTTATATAAAGTATTTGCTAATATATTTAGTTTATTAATATTGTCAGTTTCTGCTCCAAAAGCTAAATTATCTACAAGTTTTAGTGATGATAAAATCTTTATTGCACCTTCTGCAAAGTTTTCTGCACTAGATGTTGCATATAATGTAGGAAGTTCAATAACTAAATCTACTCCATTAGATAAAGCCATTTCAGCTTTTGTCCATTTATCTATTAAAGAAGCTTCACCTCGTTGGGTAAAGTTTCCACCAATAATCGCAATACAATAATCATCTTTAGTAAGTTCTTTTTTTGATTTTAATAAATGGTATAAATGACCATTATTTGAACGTTGTAGATGAAATTTCTAAAATAGGAAATAAAATGCTAAAAAGTGATTTTGAGATATGTGTATATTATGCATATGCAGCATTAGAAGCTAGTATTGTAAATATAAAGGTTAATTTAAATTCAGTAGATGATACTAATTTCAAAAAATTCTATAGAAGAAAAATATAAAAAAAAATAACCAAAGATGCGAATACTCTCAAAGAAAATATATTAAAAAGAGATTTGTAAATAAAAGGAAAGGAGAAGATGCTTAAAATATTTTTTATGCATCATTAAATAAATGGATTTATTAACAGGAAAAGAAGTAGCGAATAAAATAAAAGAAAATATTTTAAAAAGATATGGAAATTTTAAAAGAAAAAAAAAAAAGTATTACCTCACTTAGCATTATTTTCTATGGGAAAAGATGAAGCAAGTTTGGTATATGTAAGAAAGATAGAACAAAATTGTAAGAAATATGGTATAAATATAAGTATATTCTTTGCAAAAACAGAAGAAGAATTTATAACAAGATTTTTTGAAGTTAAAGAAGATGATAATATTTATATCGATTTTGATGAATTATATAGCATTTAGTCCTAAAAGCTTTAAATTGTTGCTGAAAGATGTATTATTGTTTTATTTAGTATCTTTCGTATTTGGTGGAGCGGCTTTAGGGATGATATACATAGTGAATTCTAATAATATAAATATAAAAAGATGGAGTAATATTGGAGAATTATACATTAAAGACAATATTTATAGGTGTAGTACTGGCTTTTCTTATATCTATATTATCATTTTAAAATGGTTAAGCATAAAATTGAGGAAAAAAAGGGTATGTTTCGCCAGTATTATAGCCAAATTAAATAAAAGAAGTTAAGATTAGAGCAATGATTGATACCGGAAATTACTTAAAGAACCTATAAAGTAATATTCCTGTGATAGTTAATCGAAAAAAAGTGTTTTATTTGATATAATACCAAAAAGAAATTTTAGAAAACATTGATAATGTGTTAGGAGGTGATTTAAGCGGGATTCCAAAGTAATTAAACAAGAATATTTAGCTAAATTAAAAGTAATACCTTTTTCTTCATTGGGAAAAGCAAAATGGAATGTTACTTGGGATAAAAAGCAGATGAAGTAGAAGTAATTGAAGATGATGAAATCAAAAGAGTACCACTTCCTGAAGAAGAAGAAAGAGAATACATAAGAAAAATTATCAGATGAAGATAATTTGGAGGCTAGACAGGTATTGGTAGAAAGAAAAATTTAAGATTAGTTGTTTATATTGCAAAAAGAAATTTGAAAAACACAGGAATAGGAATAGAAGATTTAATTTCAATAGGTACAATAGGTTTAGCAAAAGTGTGAATACATTTAATAGCGATAAAATATAAAACTTGCAACATATGCATCGAGGTGTATAGAAAATGAAATTTTAATGTATTTAAGAAGGACAAATAAAATTAAAGGAGAAGTTTCTATTGATGAACAACTTTGAATAATCAGAACTACCAATAGTCAATCTACAAAGTGAATAATTTATATTAAAAAACATGTCATTCATAAAATCCCTTTTTTTATTAGTGGGAAGGAGGCTATAATTATAAGCAGAAGACTCAGTTATAGCAGCACCTATACCTAAAAAATTCCTGATATTCTATTTTAGGGTAGATATTTACAATTTGATTTTTCTTGTTTAGGTGAGTACTTTTTTTCTTTTTATAATTGATTGATTAAAATATAAATTTTTATCCTTATTGGTTTCAAATTTAGTTATTATCATATAAACTTTCCTTTCATTTTTTATTATAGTATTATAATATAATTATGAATAATTGAAAATATTTTTCGAAAATAATTTTTGAAAAAATATTGACTTTTTTGTCGAAAAAATGTAATAATGATGTTGTACAATTTTAAAGAAAGGGGAAAATGATCTGATTATTCTTCAATGATACAAGAACAATTTACTACAGTAGCAATAGTGTCATTAATAATACTTGTAGTTTCTATTATTGCAAATTGGAAAATATTCACAAAAAGCTGGTGAAAAGGTTGGAAATCAATTATTCCTATATATAATTCAGTTGTATTATTTAAAATAATTGGTTTATCTCCATGGTTGCTATTAATTTATTTAGCAGCATTTATACCTGTTATTGATCTATTGCAGTAATTGTATTATCAATTGTTTCTGTATATTATCTATCAAAATCATTTGGTAAAGGAGCAGGATTTACTGTAGGTCTTATATTCTTACCACAAATTTTTCAATTAATTCTTGCATTTGGTAGTGCAGAATATGTTGGACCATATAAAAAAGATTAATAAAATTATAAAAATGGACTACAGAAAAATCTGTAGTTCTTTTTTTTTTTTAGCTTATAAAAATACCACCTAAAACAAAAATACCTAAAATTCTGCTATATATTTTGTCAAACTGAGAGATAGG
>VOFC01004471.1_pt1 | contig 24877 bp, 50 predicted proteins | sample 5384161 | NCBI WGS metagenome assembly VOFC01 (sample SAMN12384722, study PRJNA508395) | human gut metagenome | isolation source: healthy gut B | host: Homo sapiens | reverse complement strand
GACTCATGGTGCCGCCGTAGCGGATATACTCGTCGATGCCATGGATGCCGAGGACGGATTCAAACTCCCGGTAAGGGGATGAAGGTGGGGTGCAGCAGGATGCAGCGGTCATAGAGTTGCTCGTCCTCGGCAAAGAGGAAGCCCAGCGAGTCTGTGCCGGAGAGCGTGATCTTCATACCGCAGGCTGCAAACACGTCAGAGAACAGCGCTGCACCCTCAATGAAATACACTACTTTTATTGTGACCATCGAAAATTCCTTTTATTTCTAAAATTCTTTTATTTCTAGTGTTTCATTTGCTCCTTTTTCATTATCTGCATCAAAAAATTGGACTTAATTTTTATTTTATCTCAATTTTCAAATTGTTTTTTCAGCTAAGTCTTTGTATTAAAATCTTACTTTTTGTCATTTTTCTTCCAAATGTTCTCCTTCTATTAATTTGTAAGCTCCTGACACAAATTTATTTTCTTTTGATGAATCATTAACTCCCTGTTAACATAACTGTTCTTTTAAAAATTTTCTGCTCTTTTCTGGTGATTGATTTGCAATTGTTTTTTTAGTTTCTATAATATCGTATCTACAAATCAGCTACACTATTTATTCTCTTTACAAAAGTCTCTCTTTAGCCAATTTTTTTAATATTTCTATTATTTCTCCTGCAGTGTCACTATCAAGATTTCCTGTAGGTTCGTCAGCTAGAATTATTGGTGCTTCTGATGCTAATGCTCTTGCTATGGCTACTCTTTGCTGTTGACCACCAGATAGTTTCATTACATTTCTATTTATCTGACTTTTATCAAGTCCCAATTTTAGCAAAATATCTTCTGATGCCTTTTTATTTACTAATCTAACATTTTCAATTGGTGTTAAATAATCAATTAAATTATAATTTTGAAAAACTAATGTTATGTTGTTTTTTCTATGATTACTATAACCTTTGTTCTCTATATCCTCATTTTTGAATAAAATTTGACCTTTTGTGGTTTGTCTAGTCCTGCTAATAATGAAAGTAATGTTGACTTCCCTGCTCCTGATTTTCCTATTATTGCATAAAATTGTCCAAGTTCAAACTTTTGATTTACTGATAACAAAATCTTCTCTTTTGAATTTGAATAATTATTTGTTCTTGTATTAACACCATTAATAACTTTATATTCCCTTTTCGAGTTTTTATAAACTTTTTTTAGTATTTCATCTTCTAAATCTATTCCTAAAATCTCTGATAATCCTAATAAATAAATTGCAACATCGGCTAATTCTTCACCCCAAATCATCTTTCTTTTTTTTCTCCAAGCTTCATATGCCTCTGCAACTTCTCCATATGTTAAGCAAAATTCTTTATTTATATCTGTAATATTGAACCCTTTATTTTTTTATGCGTATACCTAAAACACCATATTCTTTTCCTCTATAAGCATTTTAGCACATATAGAATATTTTGTAAATTTGATTTAAAAATTTTTCTAAATTTATGAAAAAACATTTTAATAATGATATACTTATTTGCAGGAGGTAATAACGATGGTACATGAAATGAAGTTAAACGATAAAGCTTTTAATAATATCAAAAACGGTATAAAAAAATTTGAGCTTAGGCTTTATGATGATAGAAGAAAAAAATATAAGTTTAGGAGATACTATTATATTTCATAACCTAAATAATTTAGATGATACTATTTCTGTAAATGTTCTTGCATTATTAAGATATCCTTCTTTTGCAGATTTATTTACTGATATTGATTATAGACTTTGTGGAACTGCAAATAGCTTAGAAGATAAATTAGAACGTGTTCATACTTTTTATACAATTGAACAAGAAAAAAAAAAATATGGAATACTTGCAATAAAAATACAATTATTGTAATAAACCGTATACAAAAGACGCTGACAATGTCAGTGTCTTTTATGGTGTTATCGATTTATAATGACTACTTTTTTCAGCTGTTAATATATGTTCTGTTAATTCTGTAAATGTTTCAGCATACGAAAAAAGCTTGCGGTGGTACAAAACCAAACTTCTTTTTAAGATCTTCTAACGAAATTGGGTTACTAAGTTCGTAAACTTTAATTATTGGATAAGCATATTTTGATTTCTTACCTTTATTAAAATCAAGGTTTCCATCGCCATCAAATGAATAAGAAATTAAACGATGTAAGTTTCAGAAAAAACTCCACTAGAAGCTCTTGGCAGATAAAACTTACATCGTTTAGTTTAATTGCACAAACTGCGGAATGTATATGGAGTTTTTAAACTTTATATCTTATTCTTTTTTTTTATTTTACTACACTTTACTGAATATATCAATTTTTTAAGTTAAAATTTTTATAAAATTTTAGTAAAATAGACATAGAGTCCCCCTCCCCAATAAAGAGGCAATTTTGAGAGGGTATGAAATTGTGAATTATTATGCTGGACTAGATCTTATTAGATGTCCAATTTTGCAGATTGGACATAAATTAAAGTCTTTTCCAGACACTTTCTTTAGTATTTCGAGATGGGAAATATTTTCTTTAGTTAACACTTTTGTATTTGTGAGAGATTTACAAAGTGTTAATTTTTTGTTTTATTTCTATTTCCCAATAATCCAAAGTGTCGTATCTTCATAAATCTAGGTGGTAATATATGTAATGTGAATCTTCTAATAAATTCTTCTGCATCTAATACCATTTGTTTCATTTTGTTATTATCTCTATAATGTTGCCATTGAAAAGTTACTTTACCATTGTCTATATTTAGTTATTTGAAATTGCAACTCTATGAGTATATCTTCCCTAAATATTCTATTACACTATTTGCATTTTAAAATGGTGGCTTACAATATACAATCCAATCCTTAGCATACAATGAAGATATGAATTTATCAAATTCTTGGGGTATTTTTAGTTCTTCAATTTCTTTGTAAAAATCAAGTTTTTCTTGTTTCATGCAGTATATCAATTTTCCTCTAAATACTTTAGACAATACCTTTACTGGTATGAAAAAATTTTTACTATTTCTCCATTTTCCCAAGCTATCAAGCCCTCCAGCTGGTACTATACAATGTATATGTGGATGGTCTTTTAAGTTTTGCCCCCATGTATGTAGAATTGTTGTAAAGCCTATTTCTGCTCCTAAATACTTTTTATCTTGTGCTAATTCTTGTAATGTCTCTGATACTGCTTTAAACATTACATTATACATTTTTGTTTGATTGTAATATACAACTTTATTTAATATATCTGGTATTGTAAATACTACATGAAAGTATTGAACATTTAATACATTAAACTTTTGATTATATATCTATTTTTCTTTTGCAGAAGTCTGACATTTAGGGCAGTGTCTATTTCTACAAGAGTTATAACTGATTTTTTTTTATGACCACAATGGTCACATATATATTCATGTGCTCCCAATTCTGCTGTTCTACATTTTTCTATTGCATTTAATGTTTTCTTTACATATATTGGTAAATTGTGTTTTTCTTTATATTGTTTTCCATATTGTACTAATATATCTTGTAACTCAGGCATTTTCATCACCTGACCTATACAGTCTATCTAAAGGACTTACAATATCTTTTTTCTACATTTGCAAGATGTAAATATTCCATTGTTGACCTTATTCCAGAATGTCCTAGTAACTTTTGTAAATGTAATATGTCTAAACCATTTTCTATTAAGTCAGTAGCAAAGTTGTGTCTTAATCCATGTACTGTTACTTTTCTTTTTATTCCTGCTTTTTTCCTTATTTCTCTAAATGCTATTTCTGGTCCAGATACAGTATATTTATCATTTGTTTGTTGCGAAATGAATAGATAATTTTCCTTATGAGTTGGTCTATATACTTTAAAATATTCTCTTAGAATGTCAAGATTTGTTTGTGATAGCAAAGTATATCTATATTTACTTTCTTTTCCTTCTCGGACTAATATTCTCATATTTTCACTATCAATATCTTGTATTCTTAAATTACACAGTTCTGATATTCTAAGCCCACCACCATATACTACCATAAACATAGCTTTATATTTTAAACCGTAATCTTTCATTCTCACAAGCTTTAAAAAAATCTTTTTTAATTCTTCCTTTGTAAACATTTCTGGCTTATTCTTTTGTATTTTAAACAGTGGGATTCTCTTTAAATTCAATACTTTATTTAGTGTTGTACCATACATGAATCGTATTGCACTATTGTATGTATTTACATCTCGTCTTTTGTTTTTACAATCTTCTACTAGATATTTTAGAAAACTTCTAATATCATCTTCTGTTAATTCTTCAATATTTTTTCCTTTGTGAAAATCCATATATTTACTAACTCGCCAAATATATGATTTTTTTGTTCTTTCTGCTAAACCTCTAAATGTCATGTCTTCTTCCATGTGTTTTATTATTTCTTCATTACACATAAAAACTCCTTTCAATAAATATTTGTAGTTTTAATCTACATAATATCTATTTTAAAGAGTTTTTTATTCTTTTTTTGCAAATTTATGTATAACTATACTTTTTGTTATCCACTGAAAATCTAATATTTTCAATCCTTTTTGAACATATTCATTTTTCATAAAGTAATTCCATATAGTACTATTCAAATAGTTTTCTATCATTACTAATTCTATTCCTTTATCAATTCCAATATATTCTTTTTGCAAACCAGGATTTAGATTCTTCTAAATTATATCCATCTTTAAGTCCATATTTTCCCCATAATTTAGGATAATTATTATAATAATATTCCATTGCTTTTTATGCTTTCTTTTGGAGTAAATACTATTGAACCAATTGCACCACATGGAGTTACAGTACCATCATTTTCTACATTTAAATCTACATCACATGGCTTTGCACCACAACTTATATATCCTTTGGGAGATAAACAAGTTGTTAGTCCCCATGAATTTTCATTATAAGTTTTAAAACTATCCTTATTGTCTATGCAATATTGTCTATTAGCTTTTGTCGCTTTAATTGAATTTTTAAACCAATCAATATTATCTTTATCTTTTAAATTTTTTTAAAGTTAATCCATGCATGTGAGAATTGATATGTAAATAAAGTTCCACAATATGTATATATTATATCTTCTATATTTTTTTTAATTTGCTTTTTTCTTTTTAAAATCATAATACATACTCTTATCTATTGGAAATGTAGGGTGAACCTGTACCCCAAATATATAACATTAATTGCTCTGCATACATATATCCTTGTCCCCAAAAACCTTTTTCTGAGTATATCCCATAAAAAAATAATTTGTATCTTTATTTTTATTCTATAATTGAACCCATATCCTCCAAAAAATAATATTTTTTATCTTTAAATAGCTTATAATAAATATAGGAAATGACAAATCCACAAACGTGGTTTTGCCAAATTAAGTTTGAAAAAAACTCACACCTAACTCGCCAAAGTTACAGATGTGAGCTTTTTTATTTATGTAGTTGCTCATTTATCCAGTTCTTATACAGAACTGCTGTCAAGGCAACGTTTAATGTTAAAGAAAACATTAAAGATAATATTAAAAATAGTATCACTTTAAACTATAAACATTACCACATCTTCTACGATATTTTCGTAAAATTCATGTGGCAAAGCCACATCTGTTTCTCATCATTTCCTATGCAAAATATCAAAAACTCGGAAGTATCAAAACTTCCGAGTTTTTGTTTTTATTAAACTAAATTTTTATATTTATATTAAATAGTAATTAACCCAATTAGAATAAAATCTATTCCATTTTTGCTCCATGAATCAAATGGCTGTCCATTTTTATAATAATTTTGAGGTTTTCTTATATCTAATCCCTTTGATATATCTCTTTATATTCATTATCTAATGTATTTATATCATATTCTAAATGTCCCATTACAAAAATTTGATTTTTCTGTTTATTTTCTACTAGAATACTCCTGCATCATTTGAATATGCTGTAATTATTAGATTTGTTTTTTCTTTATATCATTTTCATTAACAGTTGTATGTCTTGAATGTGGTGCCATAAAATCTTGTTTTAACCCATTTACCAATGAGCTTTGTGTATCACATACTGTATGTTTGAATACTCCAAATTTCTTTTCTGGTAACATAATTTTTTCAATACCATAATGATAATATAATCCTGCTTGTGCTCCCCAACAAATATGTAATGTTGATTTTACATTTTGTTTTGACCATTCCATTATTTCTTTGAGTTCATCCCAATAATCTACTTCTTCAAATTCCATTAATTCAATTGGGGCTCCCGTTATTATTAGTCCATCCTGTTTTTGTTTTTTATTGAATTAAAAATCTTCATAAAAATTATCTAAATGTTCTTGACTAACATTTTTGTATTTGTGATTGTCAGTTTTTCACAAATGTAATTTGTACATTCTTATCCGTGCATGATAATTTTTCAGTAGCTGTAATTCTGTATCCTCCTTCATTGGCATTAAATTTAAGATTGCAATTTGTATTGTTCTTCTTTTTTCTTTTGTTTGCTTTTCTTTTAATTTTACTCCTTCTTTTTTCCAAAATTTTGTTAGCAGGTAGTCCTTGCTTTTTGTAATAATTGGCATGTCTATCAATGTTTCATTATTATTTTGTTAGGGAATATAGTTATATACTCCCTTTTCCATAATACCACTAAGTTAAAATCTCAAGAAAAAATATTTGAACCTAAATTTTTAAGTTCAATATATTTTTTCTTATCATTATGCTGCATGGAAATATAGTTTTATTCTTTTTTTAGTACAGTCACTCACTATGTAGAACTCCATTCCATTATAAGTTCAAAGTCACACCTTTCAAAATTTTTTACTTTTTTTTTTACTCTTTTTCAAATGTTTTATTTTCTTTTCCATGGGTAGAAAATAATTTTGGGTTCACTGTCTTGTGTTACTACTTTAGGTGTAGATTAATTTGTTATTTGTCCTGCATCCCACCATACTTAAATGTGAAAAACTTTTCTCGTCGCCTTTGAAATAGTCAACACCTGATAAAAAACCTGTTCAAAATTTTTCCCTGCTATCATTTTTTTTATTTTTCCTCATTTCTCATATTGAATATCTAATTGTTGTTCTTGATACTCCCAATTCATCTTTGCAAATATCCGATTCTGATTTTTTCATTTTGATGTCCTCCTGCCTTAAAGTGCTACTGGCAATACATGATATCTATTATTGTTTGTCAAATTACTAAAAATGTAAAATTCCATATTGTTATATTTCATTTCTTTGACATTCAATTTTTGACCATTTACGTATTTTTTTCTATACTAACATCCAATTCAAAACTGGCGATGGTTTTGCATTCTTAAAATTATCAGTTATGCGCCGTGCAATTTCAATTATGTCAAAGTTTTTGCTTGCATTTTTGGAATGTAATAAAAATCCAGCTATACTTTTTATGATAAAATAGAAAATGGAAAAAGCACAATGCAGGGTTTATGCTATGATTGTGCAAAAAAAAGAAAGGTATTGATGCAACAGAAGTATTAGCTAAACAACAAGATATCTTATCTAAAGATAAAATCAATTTAGGAGATATGAATAAACAATTTGAATCTATTTTAAAAGATTTAGCTCAAAATTTAGATTTAAATAACTTAGAAGATATAGAAGGGGCTATTACAATTAAATATTAGAGAAGATGAGATGATGATTCAGATGAATTTGATGAAGAAAAGCAAAAAAGCTGCAGCTATTCCACTTGGTTCAATCTTTTCTAATATGTTTCACCCTAAGAATGAAGAACTAAAGAGCAATACTAAAGTAAATCAACAAAAACGATAATAAAAAACAGAAAATAAAAATAAAAAGAAAAAATATTTAGATACTTATGGAACTAACCTTACAAATAAAGCAAAAGATGGTCAATTAGATTTGGTTATAGGAAGAGATAAAAAGAAATTCAAAGAATAATGGTACAACAACATTAAAAGAATATAGAAAATATATAGAAAAAGATTCTGCATTAGAAAGAAGATTTCAACAAGTTATTGTTGAAGAGCCAAATATTGAAGAGTCAATTGAATATTGGAAGGTATTAAAAAATATTATGAAGAATATCATAAAGTAAAAATTTCAACTGATGTAATTAAACAAGCTGTAATTATGTCAGAAAAATATATACATGATAGATTTTTACCAGATAAAGCAATTGATATATTAGATGAAGCTTGTTCAAGAATAAACTTAGAAAACAAAGATTTATACAGATTAGAAGTATTAAAAAAGAGATTTAGCAGATGTTCAATCTCAAAAAAGAAGAAGTTGAACAAGCTGATACTACAGAAGATTTTCAAAAAGTTGCTGATTTAAAAACAAAGGAATGCCAACTTATAGAAGAGATTGACTCATTAAATAAAAAAAATAAAATTAAAAAATCTTACAGTTCAAGATATTGCAACAGTAATTGAAAGTTGGACAAAAATTCCTGTTAAAAAATAACAGAAGCAGAAACACAAAAATTATTAAACTTAGAAACAAATCTTCATAAAAAGAATTATTGGCCAAGAACAAGCTGTAAGTAGTGTTGCAAGAGCAATTAGAAGAAATCGTGCAGGACTTCAAAACGAAAAAAGACCACCTTCTTTTATATTTGTTGGTCCAACTGGTGTTGGTAAAACAGAACTTGCAAAAGTCTTTGGCTTATGAAATGTTCGGTTCAGAAGATTCTATTATTAGAGTTGATATGTCAGAATATATGGAAAGTCATTCTACTGCAAAATTAATCGGTGCACCTCCAGGGTATGTAGGATATGATGATGCCGGTCAATTAACAGAGAAAGTTAAAAGAAAAACCTTATTCAATTGTTCTTTTTGATGAAATTGAAAAAGCTCACCCAGATGTATTCAATATTTTATTACAAGTATTAGATGATGGTAAACTTACAGACTCTCAAGGAAATACAGTTAGCTTTGCAAATACAATAATTATTATGACATCAAATGCTGGTTCTAATTTAAATAATAATTCAATTGGTTTTGGCAAACAAACTGTTGACAAAAGTAAAATTGAAGATAGCTTAAAAGATGTATTTAGACCAGAATTTTTAAACAGAATAGATGAAATAATTGTATTTAATTCTTTAAATAAAGAAGAATTATTACAGATTGTAGATTTAATGCTAAAAGATACAATTAAGGCTCTAAAAGAAAAAGATATTTCTTTTGAAATTTCTGAGCCTGCAAAACAATATATTTTAGATAAAGGGACAAATATAAAATTTGGCGCAAGACCTTTAAGAAGAGCTATCCAAAGATATATTGATGATGAAATATCTGAAAAAATATTAAGAAGTGAATTAGTTAATGGTCAAACAATTGTAGTTGATTGTAAAAATGATAATTTAATTTTTTGAAATAAAATAAGTATTTAAGGAGCAAACTATGTTTAAACATGTACCAAATATTTTAACAATATTAAGATTTTTATTTATACCAGTTATTTTGTATTATATTTTTATTGGAGATTATCTTTCAGCATTTATATTTTTCACTATATCTGGAATTACTGATATTTTAGATGGCTTTATAGCTAGAAAATTTAATTTAATTTCTAATTTTGGAAAATTAATGGATCCTTTAGCAGACAAGCTAACACAAATTTCTGTATTAGCTTCTCTTGTTATTGTAAAATTCCAATTTGGATTTTAGTTATTGTTATGTTAAAAGAGTTTATTATGGTAATTGGAGCTTCTTTCTTATATGGTAAAGACGTTGTCGTTTATAGCAAATGGTATGGAAAATTAGCAACTGTATTATTCTATTTTGCAATTGTTATTTCTTTAATAACAAGACAATTTGAATTAACTGGATTTTGGGTTAATTTAGATATGGTGTTATATTGTGTAGCAATTGTGATGACTCTATTTGCTCTTGTTATGTATATAAAATGTTTATATCAAGATGGTTTTATTGATAAAAAGCGATTTGAATAAAGAAACTCAAAAAAGTAGTTATAAAAAAAAACGAGAAAAAAGAAATAGAAAAATATGTTAATTTTAAATTACTTTTTCCATCTTTTTTTTCATCTTAAAATATTGTTTGCAATACATTTTATTCTTATATAAAATAATTTCTCTCCAGATGTTCTTGCCACTCTTCTTTGTATTTTCATCTAATTCTTTTTTCTGTTTTATTTTATTTGTAGTATATATTCCATGTTACTATTTTTATCATAATGTCTTTTTAAAATTACTAAACAATTTGGTAACCATTTTTTCTTCATTTGAATTAGTTTCTATAGCAATTATCCAATTTAATTATTTAACCTTTTGTATTTCTTTTTTTTATCAATACCTTTATTAATTCCATCCAACATTAATTCTTATTTTTTTTTTCATTTGATATAAATATATATATTCTGCCGTTATTCCAAGTATTATAACCGTAAATAATATAATTAAAATAATCAAGCATTCATTGCTATATATTTTTTGTTATTATTTACTCTTCTTGTTTTATAATTATTTTTTTAAATTTATTATTTTTCCATTTAAAATTTTATATAAAATCTCTCCCATTTCATCTGTTCTATAAATTTTTATTTTTTCATCCTTTAAATTTTTTAATAGTTCCATCAGAAGGATGTCCAAATTTATTATTCTTTCCTACTCCTATTAATGCATATTGTGGATTAACACTTCTAAAAACTCTTTTTTGTTGAAGAGGTTTTTGAACCATGATGTGCAACTTTAAAATATTAGATTTTAATAAATATAATCTATTGCTATACATATCTAAAATTTCATTTTCTGCTATTTTTTCAATATCTCCTGTAAACAAAATAGAAAAATTTATTATATACAAGTTTACAAACTAAGGAATTATTATTAATAGCATTTTCCGAAATCATCCTTTTTTGAATACGGCCATAATACATCAAAATATAAATTTTTTCTATATTAACCTTATTTCCTGCTTCTACACATTTTAAATTTATATTTTTCTCTTACTAGTTCTTTTAAAATTTTCATAATTTTCTGAATTTTCATATTGTTTTGAATTATATAATAATATTTTTAATATTTATTTGCAACATATAGCAAAACCGCCACAATGGTCACTATCAAAATGACTAATGATTATATAATCTAATTTAGTAAATCCTCTATCCAAAATATATGGAATAATGTTTTTTTCCAACATTAAAATCAGAAAATTCACTTCCACCACCATCTATTAAAATTGTTTTGTTTTTAGGAGTTACAATTAAAGTTGAATCACCTTGTCCAACATCAATAAAATATACTTTTTAAATTCTGTGGTATAAAATTAATAAAGAAAATGATACACATACTATTAATATATAAATAATATATTTTTTCTTTTTTTCTTAAATTTATATCTAAATAATGCAATTAAATTTTTTACTCTTTTTGGGTATTGTTTATTCCTTTTTGATGATAAACTTTATAAATTTCTTTATAGAAAATAACAAAATATAATATATTAAAATTTCATAAATTTTTGGTGTTCTTATATAAATTTTTTAGAATAAGGTAATTTTCCAACCTGTGATATTCCTAACAATAATCTTAATTGAAAGTTCGACCAAACTAGATAAAAAACATTCCAAAGTTTTTCATTAATCAAAATCAATATAATATAAATAAAACCTAAAATAACTATTGGACCTACTATAATGCTTAAAATAAATTGCTTATTAAAAAATATGGATTAAAAATATTTAATTGATTAAAACAATTGGTAATATAAAAATTGAACAGATATAGAAATTGAGATTGCATCTTTAATTTTTTTTTTTTTTTAACTAATTCAGATATTTTTTATTTAAAAGTACAATTCTAATACTCCTCCAAACGATAATTGTAAACCCAAATTATTAATAAGAAATGGATTATATACTAATAAAATTAATAATGCTAAAGACAATGATGTATATGTATCATTATTTCTATATACTAATTTTGAAAATAATAAAATATACTCATTATTCCAGCTCGAGTTATAGATGGTGAAAAATTAGTTAAAACATATAAAAAATTAAAAATACTATACTTATAATACTTGTTTTTTCTTTTTCCTAAGCTTTTAAAAAAAGAACCCTTATTCCTATGAGTAAATAAGATACATGCATTCCTGAAATTGCTAAAATATGTGACATACTTGCATTTCTAAAATTTTGTTTTATCTCTTCTTCTATGCTGTCTGTTTTTCCTAAAATTAGACCTAATAAAATTGATGAACATTCTTCTGTAAAATATTTTTTTTACCTTTTCTTCTATTATATTTGAAATTTTATTTAAATACATAAAAAATTATTTGCATTAGTTTTTTCTTAAATTTTAATTTTAGTTCACTTTGTATTGTTCCATATATTTTAAGTTGTTTTAAATATTCTGAATAATCAAACCTTTATAATTTCTTTTTTGTTTCTCAGGTCTTATATATTCTCCTGTAGTCTGTATTTTATCTCCATATTCTAAATCAATATCTTTTAACATTTATATATAATTTTATTTTTTGTTTTTATATTTTGTTTCTATTAATATATCTATCATAATATTTTTTACTTTCTTTAGAACTTATTACTATTGCTTCTAACTTTTTTTTCGTTTTCTTCCAATTTTTGAATATATTTTTTTTGAAAATGTTGAACTAATTATTAATATTAAAATAACATTTGAATTAAAATTTAATTTTATATATCTAAAATATCTTTTTATTGATAATAATTTAAATTTTCTTTTTTTTTTATTAAAAATTTAAAATTTATATAATTACAATTATCGGAATATAAAAAAAGACTATACTTTTTTAAAGTATAGCCCCAATATTATACCTATTATATATCCTATAGTTGCAACTAAAATTGGTCTTTGCTTCAATATTGCCTCCTTTAATTGCTATTAATATATTCTTCTTGCACCTACATAATTTGTTTTATAATATCCACTTGCAAGTGTATCTATTGTTACACCTCTACTTGGATTTGCTGCATGTATGAATGTATTTCCCCCAATATATATTCCAACATGATTTATTCCTGATTTTCCAAACATCAATAAATCTCCTGCTTGTAAATTAGTTACTGATGTACCGTTACTGTATTGTGCTGCAGCTGTTCTATTTAATGTAACACCAAAATGTTTGTATACATATTGTGTAAATCCAGAACAGTCAAATCCTTTCGTTGTTGTTCCACCATATACATATTTACATCCTAATAAAGTTTTTTGCATATGCTACAACTTCACTACCTTTTGAAGAATTACTTGTGTAGTAGTTTCTGTTGTTTTATTTGTAGTTGCTGCTTTGCTGTTGTTTTTTGCTGATGTTGTTGCAGTTGAAGTTGTTGTTCTTTCATTCATTGAACTTCTTGATGTAACAACTTGTTTAGATGTTGATAGTAAACTTTCTGAAACATAACCATTTTTATTATTTACTTCAACATAACACCATCCATTTTCTTTAGAAATCACATTTACTTCTGTATTTAATTTCTAATTGTGATACTATTCCTGATGTTTTGTCTGCTTTTTCTCTTAGATTAACAGTTTGAGAATTTACATACATTTTTATATTTAAATTTTTGTTTGTTCTTGGCTTTTCAGTTGTTTCCGTAGTAGCTTCTGGTGCTTGTAATGTTTCTTGAGTTTGGTTAGTTTGAGTTGATGTTGTACTTTCTTCTTTAACTTGCTCTAATCTTTCCATTCTTACCCAACCTTGTGTACCATCACTTGTAGTAACATAAGCCCAGTTGTTTAATATTTTTGTAACTTGTAATTGTTCATCTACTTTTTTAATATTTGTACATCTAAAGCATTAACAAGTGGTGTTATTTTTAGCATTGTTTCTTTTGTCATTTTATATTTTCCAACTTGTGTTACATTTTCTGTACTTTCTGTTTCAGATTTTTCAGCATTTGTTACATTTTCTGTTGTTGTTTCTTCATTATTATCTGTTGTTGCAGACACTGTTTCGATATTTGCTGAAGTTGTTTGAGCAACTTCTATTAAATCATTTCTTACATACCCTGTAATATTTTTGTATTTTTACTTTGTACCAATCTCCTGATTTTTCTAATACTTCTACTTCTTCTCCCATTGATGCTAATTCTAGTATTTTTGCATCTTGAGATGGCTGTTCCCTAAGATTTGTTGTTTCGACTTTTACCTTTTTTTGTATTTGCCGCAAAACTCATATTTATAAAAAACAAACTTGATAAACTTAAATTGCCATCAAAATTATACTTCTTATATTCATTTTTGTTTTTCATTATATTACTCCTTATTATATTATATTCATCTTTATGCATACGTATTTTACATTGTACTATAATTTTCCAAAATTTTCACTCAAGAATTGAAAAATAAACAGATCTTTTTCCACCTATTTTTCTTTGTTTTGTAACTATATTTAATTATATATTTTTATCTATTGATGGTAATAATTGTTTCTTTCTTGAAACAACTCCCTCTAAGAATACTGTGTTATTTTCTAATTTTTTTTCAAATCCTTTTTCAACAGCATCTGTTTTTTCTCCTAAAAGCAATTATTTGTGAATTACTGTTTAAGATATCTGTTATTGCTAAAACAAATAAACTTAATCCTTTTTCTTCAATTCTTTCTTTATTCATAGTTTCTAATTTTTTCTTTCTTTTTAATACATCTTCTATACTTACTGTATTTACTTGTGCTATTACAAATTTTGTTCCATTTTTATCTAATTCTTTTTTGCATCTAAATTTATTAATTCTTCTTCAGCTGTAAAATCATCTAAATCTGTTCCTGCTTTTAACATTTCTAATCCATATTCTTCTTATTTCTATTCCTGCTATTTTTCCTAATTCTTCTAATGCTTTTTTTTGTCATGTTCTGTTGTTGTTGGTGATTTTAATAATAATGTATCAGAAATTATTGCACTTGCCATTAATATTGCTTCTGTTTTTTCAATTTCAATATTATTTTGTTTAAATTCTTCAAATAATATTGTTGATGTACAACCAAATGGTCTTGCTGTGTAATATAATGGTTCTGATGTTTCAAAATTTGATATTCTATGATGATCAACTACACCTAATATTTTTGCTTTTTCTATTCCTTTTATACTTTGATTAAATTCATTATGATCCACCAATAATTACTTTTTGTCCTTCTTCTACTTTTTTTTTAATTCTGGTGCTTCTAGATTTAAATAATTTAATACATATTGTGTTTCTTTGTTTAATATTTCCTAAACGAACTGCAACACTATTTTTCATGTCCATTTTTTTTGTTTAATCTTTTTTTACCATTGCTGAACAAATTGAATCTGTATCTGATTTTTATGTCCAAAAATTAAAATTTTTTTTCCATAATTATTTCTCCTTTTTTTTTTTATCATACTTTTATATATACTATAACTTTAAAAAAACAAGGTTAGCATATATTTTTAATATTCTTCTAATTCTTCCTTTGAAAATTCATATTTTTTTTATTGCAAAATGGCATACTAATTCTGCTTTACCATCTTTATTAATAATATCTTCCAGTTCTTCTTTTCCAATCTTTGCTAGTCCTTCTGACATATGTTCTTTTGAGCAATCACATTCATAAATTGGAGTTATATTTTCTTCCAAAACTTTTACATCTTCATCTCCTGTTATTTTCTTTGCTATCTCTAATAAACTTAAATTTTTCATCTAACATCTTAGATATAGCACCAGCCTTGAATATTGATTGTTCTACTTTTAGCTATCTCTTCTTCTGTACATCAGGCATTGGATTAATTAAATATCCTCCTGCAGCTTTTACTCCATCTTTATTTACTAATACTCCTAATGCAACTGCTGATTGTCTCTGTTCAGATTTAACGAAATAATTTGTAAAATCATCTGCTATTTCTCCTGAAGTTAATGGAGATATGCCTATATATGGATCTTTTAATCCAATATCTTTTATTACATTTATATATCCATCTTGTCCTACTGCCCCTCCAACATCTAATTTTCCAAATTCATTTAATGGTAATTTTATTATTATTTCTTTTTTTTTTCTTTTTATTGCCATTTTTTGCCCTCTATTCCTTTTAATTAAAATGGTAAAACATCTTGTTTTACTTCAAAGTCTGAGCCCATTCCATCCTGGTCATTTGTCTACCAAAATACTTTTCAAATTGATTTTCCATTTTTGATTAGTCTTCTCTTTTGCTATCTGCAAAATATACTTCTTCTGCAACAACTTCTGTTATATAGTGTTTTTGTTCCAATTTTGCATCATCCATGTTCTTGTTTGTAATCTACCAATAATTCCTACTTGTTGACCTTTTTAAAAATTTGCTGCAAAAATTCTCCTAATTTTATTCCATGCAACAATGTTGAAAAAAATCTGCTTGTCTTTCTTCTCCTTGTCTTACAAATCTTCTATTTACCTTCTAAGTCTTCCCATTAAATTTGTTCATTTTTATTCCCTTTTCACTTTAATTTAGGTCAATTTATATGCTATTTTTTTTTTCTACAACGATAATTTTACCTATATTTGTTGCAATTTAAAAAATGGATTGCTTTTTTTATTTGTCATATATTTTCTTCCTTGTTTTACTGCTTTTACAATTGTAACAAAATTATCGTCAGCTATCATATCAGAAGCATTTTTGGCAACGTCTGTTCCATTTTTTCCATAGCAATTCCTATATCTGCAACATTTTAATGCAGGACTGTCATTTACTCCATCACCTGTCATTGCCACAACAGCTGCACTTTTTTTGCCAGGCTTTTACTATCCTTACTTTATGCTCTGGGAATATTTTAAATCTTTTGCTATTGCCTTTGCAGTTTCCAAATGATCTCCTGTTATCATTACTGTTTTTATTCCAGCTCTTTTGCATGTTTTTAACCGCTTCTTTTACTCCTTCTCTAGGAGGATCTATCATTCCTATCAAACCAACAAAAGTTAGATTATTTTCAATTGTATTTGAGTCTATTTTTATTAGGTAATGCATCTAAATCTTTATATGCAATTGCAACCCTTAGCGCATTTTTGTGCCATTTTCTGATTTTCATTTTTTATTTTATATTCATTTAGGCTTTGAATTCTAATTTGTGTATTATTTATTTTAAATTTTTTCTCATTAATTGCTATCTCCTTTGTGCATCTTGCTAATAGCACATCTGGAGCACCTTTTGTAATAATTCTATATTTATTTCCTATTCTATGAATTGTTGTCATCATTTTTCTATTTGAATCAAATGGCACCTCATGTATCCTTGGGAAAATCCTTTTCTAGCTCATCTTTTCCTTTTCCTATATTAACTCCCTCATCTACTATTGCCTTTTCTGTAGCTTCTCCTGTAACTATCTTTTTCTCCATTTTCCACAGAAATATCACAATCTGTGCATAAACTAGCTAGTTCTACTGCAAATTTTTTATCATTTGATTTTACTTCAACAACTTTCATTTTATTTTGTGTTAATGTTCCTGTTTTGTCAGAGCAAATAACGCTACTACTTCCCAATGTTTCTACTGCTGGTAATTTTCGTATTATGCTATTCTTTTTTGCCATTTTAGTAACTCCTATTGATAGCATAATTGTCACTATAGCAGGAAGTCCTTCTGGTATTGCTGCAACAGCTAATCCAACTGACGTCATAAACATTTCTACTGGTTCAATATGTTTTATTAAACCCATTGCAAAAAATAATTACACATATTACCAAACACGCTATTCTAATATTTTTCCTACTTCTCCTAGTTTTTTTTTGTAATGGTGTTTCTGGTGTTTCATCTTCCATCATCATATTAGCAATTTGTCCCACATTGGTGTTCATCCCAATATCTGTTACAACAGCTTTTCCATGTCCATTAACTGTAATGCTAGCCATAAATGCCATGTTTTTTCTGTCACCTAATGGTATATCTTTTGAATATGTCTGATTTGCTTCTTTTAATGATGGTTCTGTTTCTCCTGTTAAAGATGATTCTTCTATTTTTAAGTTATAACTTTCTAATATTCTTGCATCTGCTGGTACATAATTTCCCGCTTCTAAAATGATAATATCACCTTTTTACCAATTCTTCTGCTAGAATTTCTTTTGTCTTTCCATCACGTATTACTTTTGCCATTTGTGGCGTCATTTTCTTTAATGCTTCTATTGACTTTTTCTGCCTTTGCCTCTTGTATTACCCCCATTAGGCTATTAAAAATTACTATTCCAATTATTATTATAGAATCTATGTAGTCATTTTCTCCTTGCGCTTTTGATACTACAGCAGAAATAATTGATGCTATTATTAGTATAATAATCATAAAATCATTAAACTGTTTTAAAAATTTTATAATTAAGCTTTCTTTTTTCTTTTCTTGTAGTTTATTCTTTCCATCTTTTTCTTGTCTTTTTAGTGCCTCTTTTTCAGATAACCCTGTTTTTTCATTTGTAACTAAACTTTTCAATACATCTTCCTTCCTCAATGTATGCCACATATTTTTCACTCCTTCTTTTGTTTTTATTGTCTGTTTTAATAAATTGTTTAGATTAATAAAATATATGTGGCTTGTACTTTTTTATTACTAAATCAACATTTTATTTTTTTTGTCATATTATGTTGTAAGAGGTGTTATAATTATGTTGAATTCGATTATTTTATCTATTGTGAGTAGTATTGATTCCTTTGGAATAGGTATTACATATGGTATAAAAGAATACAAAAATTTCTTTAGGCGCAAATTTGATATTATTTTTTATTTCATTTCTTACAGCTTGCTTTTCTGTTTTTTTGGAAATGTTTTGATAAATATTTTGCCTGCTTTTTGGTTAATTTATTAGGTTCTATTATTTTAATTGGTATGGGTGCTTATATTTTGTTTGAAGCTTTGAATAAAAAGCTAATAATTCAAATGTCTTTAATAACCCTATTTCTTCTGATTTGGATAATTCACATCTTATTGATTATAAAGAGGCTTTATTTCTTGCTATTGCTATGTCTCTGGATAGCTTTTGTATTGGAATTGGTGGAAATATGATTAATTTAAACAAATTTGCTTTTCCTTTTTTGATTAGTACTTTTCAGTTATTATTTTTGTCTTTAGGCATTTTTTTTTGGAAAGCATATTTATTATTTTTGTAAGTTGCCAAAAAATGTATGGTCTATTTTGTCTGGTTTGTTACTTATTTTAATTGAATTTCAAAATTTTAAAATTTATTGATTTGAATATAAAATACAATGTTGCATACATTTTGCATACATTCTCAAAAAATTGCAATAAAAAAGCCCTCAAATGGGCTAATTTATTGGTAGCGAAGGGGAGATTCGAACTCTCGACCTGCCGGGTATGAACCGGATGCTCTAGCCAGCTGAGCTACTTCGCCATTTCATTGACAATAATTATTATATAATGTGTTTATACTTTTGTCAAGCAAAATATGATATTTTTTATACTATGTCCATAATTTTTTATGAATAATTAATTTCTAACAATAATTCAGGCTCCAATAACCTTATGTTGTTGAAGTCTGAATTGTTTATTTGCTCTTTGACTTTCAAAATATTTATAATGATATTTCTTTATCATTATTCTCTTTGATTATTTCTTTTTTCTACTATTTGTGTTGCTTCAATCTTAGTCTCATTAATGCTATCTTTTGTCTTTTACTTCTACCTTTATTACTTAATCCAATGCTGTTAAAATCATGTAATAACTCAGCCATTCTTTTTTGTGCTTCCTAATTTTGCTTCCTCTTTAATAACTTGTTCTAATGTTATTGATGATGTCCCATTGTTTTGTTGATTATGATTTTCTTCTTTATTACTTGCAAAATTCTTTATTATATCCTTAAATGTTTTTATAAAGTCTTTTGCTGATATTTTATAATCTATTTGTGTTGTTTTATCCATTTTTTATCTTAAAACTTCGCTGTTTTAAGTTTCACCTCTCTTTAAAATAAATCTCTATTTATTATACCATTTTTTGTAAAATAATGCAATAGTTTTTATAAAATCTTATGTATACTTAACATTTTTTTTTTTTTTTATGAAAATATCAAAATATAACAATATATATCATATAATCTCTTGCTAGTCTTTTATATTTCTAATTTTCTTTAATAAATTCTACTAACAAATTAGCAATTCTTTTTGAGGCAATTTTTAAAATTTATCGAATGTTATAGCATCTCCATCTACTAAATCTTTAGCATCTTTTAATCCTAAACCTAATGCATTTTTAACAGCTGTGATAACTTTAATTTTTTGATCTCCAGCTTCTTTTAATACAACATTGAATGATGTTTTTTCTTCAGCTGCTGCTGCTCCTGCTGCTGCTGGTGCAGCTGCTGCTACTGCAGATACTCCAAATTCTTCTTCTATAGCTTTTACTAATTCTGATAATTCAACAACAGTCATAGCTTTAACTGCTTCTATTATTTCTTCTTTACTCATTTTAAAATCCTCCTAATAATTTTTTGCGATTTAATCGCATTTTATTTTTTAGCAATTTAAGTTTTGCAAAACTTATTTAATTTACTTATAAAAACTAAGCGTTTTCTTTTTGTTTTTGTACTTCACCAAGTGCAACTGCAAGTTTTGAAATATTTCCAAGCAATGCACCAGCAAGCATAGATAATAATGTTTCTCTTGATGGTAATTTTGCTAAAGTTATGATTTCTTCAGCAGTCATTACTTTTCCATCAATTACACCACCCTTTATTTTATAAAAATCATTATCTTTACTATAGTTATATATAGTTTTAGCTGTTTCTAAGTAATCTTCATTATTCATTATAACTGCTGTTGGTCCTTCTAATAAATCATCAAGACCTTCAATTCCATTTTCAGCTAAAGCTCTTCTTATGATATTATTTTTTATAACTTTGTATTCAGAATCTGATTTTCTTAATTCTGATCTTAATTCTGTTACATCAGCTACATTAATTCCTCTGTAATCTGTTAAAAGTATTATTTTAGCTTCTTTCATTTTAGCAGCTAAATTTGCTACTTCTTCTTTCTTTTGGTTTATGATTTTTTCACTTGCCATTAAATTTCACCTCCTAGAATCTATTAAATATAATTTTTAAATAAATTATAAAACAATCTCTATACCACGAGGCATAGAGATTGCGTTTCACGAATCTTATACCTCGGTAGGACTTATTTTATTGCCTACTGTCTATGGCATTATATATATTATTTTTTGGTTAATGTAAAGTCCAGGTCCCATTGTTGTTGATACAGATACACTTCTGATATATTGTCCTTTTTGCAGCTGCTGGTTTTGCTTTTAATAATAGCTCCCATTATAGCATCATAGTTTTCTGCTAATTTTTCAGCTCCAAATGAAACTTTTCCAAATCCTAAGTGAATTATATTTGTTTTATCTAATCTATATTCAACTTTACCTGATTTGATTTCTTTGATTGCTTTTGTTACATCCATTGTAACTGTTCCTGATTTTGGATTTGGCATTAATCCTTTTGGTCCTAATACCTTTCCTAATCTTCCTACTACACCCATCATGTCTGGTGTTGCAACTACTACATCATAATCGAACCAGTTTTCGTTTTGGATCTTTGGAATTAGTTCTTCAGCACCTACGAAATCTGCTCCTGCTTTTTCAGCTTCTTCAGCTTTAGGTCCTTTAGCAAATACTAAAACTTTTTGTGTTTTACCTGTACCATTTGGAAGTACTACTGTACCTCTTACTTGTTGATCAGCATGTTTTGAATCTACACCTAATTTAACATGTAATTCAACTGTTTGATCAAATTTTGTTTTTGGCATTTTTTCTATAACATCTAATGCTTCTTTGATATCATATTCTTTGTTAGCTTCTACTAACTTAACGCTTTCTGCGTATCTTTTTGACATTTTCATTTTATTCCTCCTTTGGTTTTAACGAATACTTTATGTACTCTCCCAATATTTTTTATATTTTAAACTAGTCTACAACAACTACTCCCATAGCTCTTGTTGTTCCAGCTACCATACTCATAGCTGCTTCTAATGATGCAGCATTTAAGTCTGGCATTTTTGTTCAGCTATAGCTTTTACTTGTTCCTTTGTTATTTTTGCAACCTTTTCTTTATTTGGTTTTCCAGAACCTTTTTCAATTTTTATAGCTTTTTTTAATTAATACAGCAACTGGTGGAACTTTTGTTATAAATGAGAATGATTTATCTTTATATACTGTAATAACTACTGGTATTATAAATCCTGCTTGGTTTGCTGTTCTATCATTAAATTCTTTTACGAATTGCATGATGTTTACACCACTACCTCCTAATGCTGGTCCAACTGGTGGAGCTGGAGTTGCTTTTGCTGCTTCTATTTGTAATTTTATTATATTTGAAATTTCTTTCTCTGCCATTTCTAATTTTCGCCTCCTTTAATCTACTCTTTCTATATGTGCAAAATCAACATCTACTGGAGTTTCTCTACCAAACATAGATATGAAGACTTTTTGCTCTGTGTTTTTCTTTTATCTATTGATTGAACATTTCCTATATAATCCTTAAATGCTCCATTGAAGTATTTTTACTGAATCATTTACTTCATAGTCAACATTTATTGTAGATTCATCAAATCCCATTGCTCTAATTTCTTCATCAGTTAATGGAATTGGATCTGTTCCAGAACCAACAAATCCTGTTACTCCTCTTGTATTTCTTACAATGTACCAAGTTTCCTCAGTAACAATCATTTTTACTAATACATATCCAGGGAAAACTTTTTTAAATTTGTTTTTTCTTTCCATCTTTTATTTCAATTTGTTCTTCCATTGGAACAACTATATCAAAGAAGTAATCTTCTAGTTCTCTATTTTTTACAGTTTTTTTCAAGGTCAGTTTTTACTTTGTTTTCATAACCTGAGTATGTATGAACTACATACCATCTTGGTTTCATATCATAATCTTTTTGAGACATAATTGACCTCCTTATTCTTCATTACCAGATTCACCATCTGTTTTTTTCTGTTGATGGTGTTTCATCAGAATTTTCACTAGTATTTTTACTTCTGTTGATGAAGTATTCTCAGTACTTTCTGTATTATTATCAGTAGAACTATTATCTGTACTATTTGTACTTTCTGTATTATTATATTTTTCATTAACAATACTTTGTAATTTACTAATTCCATACTTGTTTCCCAAATCAAATACTGCATCTAAAGCAAACACTATAATTGCTGTAATTATAACAATTGTTACAACTGCTGTTGTATTATTTAACAATTGTTTTGGTGTTGGCCAAATTACTCTTTTTAATTCTGCCTTAAAATCTTTAAAAAAATTTTTTTTGACTTTGTTGTCATTTTTATTTTCATTTTTAGCCATTTTATTTCCTCCTTAAAATAGCTTCATACTATTTTTGTTTCTTTATGTGTTGTACGTTTTTTTGCAGAATTTACAGTATTTAACTATTTCTAATCTATCTGTATTATTTCTTTTATTTTTAGATGTCATATAATTTCTATTTTTACATTCTGTACATTCTAATGTAATATTTTCTCTTGGTCCTTTAGCTGCCATTTCAATACACCTCCGACTTTTTTAACCTTTACTTTTTTAAACGATGTGAACATATGTAAATTATTGGTTCTCTTTTTTTGCAGCCATTTTTAAAAACTTTTTTTTTTGTCCCTATTTTTTTCCTGATTTTTTAAATCTTTTTTTTTCTTTTTTTGCACCGAAAAACCAAATCTTCCAATTTTCTTTCCTAAAGAATAATAATTTACCGTTTGAGTAAGCCATTAAATTACATTTACTTATATCAAATGCACCTTTTTCATCAATGTATTTTTCATCTGCATCTATTGATAATACTTCAGCTACAAACATATGATGGACTCCCTAATTCTCTTATTTCTTTTTACTTTACATTCAACAGATACTGGACTTTCTTTTATCATTGGGCAATTAACAAAGTTTCCTTTCCTTTTGTAAGTTTCATCTCTTTAAATTTATCACGATTTTTGCACCTGTTTTTACACCACACCAATCTGTTGCATATGCTAAGTCCTCTGTTGTTAGATTAATAACAAATTCTCCATTTTCTTTATCATATCGTGAGAGTGTCTTTCAGGTCTGACTGAAATATAGCACATTGCAGGATTTGTGTTAATATTCCTGTCTATGCAACTGTTATTATATTTGATTTTTCCATTGTTCCACAACTTACCATTACTGCAGGTATAGGGTATATAAATGTACCTGCTTTCCATTGTACTTTAGCCATTTTTAACTCCTTTCCATACAAAATAAAAATTAGAAATTACAAATAATAGTTTATATTAAAATATATAATTAATGTAATACTTATATAAAACACATATTATTTACATTACTTAATACATCATTTAATACATTTATATTATCTCTAATTTCTAATTTTTTCAATGGTATTTTCTTTTAATTTTATTTATAAAAATAAAAAAATCTGGCGATAACCTATCTTCCAGGCAAGGTAACTCGCGAGTATTGTCGGCACTTAGAGGCTTGACTTCTGTGTTTTATTAGTATTGGTCAGCTCAATGTATCGCTACACTTACACCCCCAACCTATCAACCACATAGTCTTTATGGAATCTTACTACCTTACGATATGAGATATCTTATCTTAGAGTTGGCTTCACACTTAGATGCTTTCAGCGTTTATCCAATCCATACTTAGCTACTCAGCCGTGCCTCTGGTGAGACAACTGATACACCATTGGTATGTCCATCCTGGTCCTCTCGTACTAAGGACAGCTCTCTTCAAATATCTTACGCCTGCGATAGATAAGGACCGAACTGTCTCACGACGTTCTGAACCCAGCTCGCGTACCGCTTTAATGGGCGAACAGCCCAACCCTTGGAACGTACTTCCGCTCCAGGATGCGATGAGCCGACATCGAGGTGCCAAACCTCCCCGTCGATGTGAACTCTTGGGGAGATAAGCCTGTTATCCCCAGGGTAACTTTTTGTCCGTTGAGCG
>VOFC01002031.1_pt1 | contig 24880 bp, 41 predicted proteins | sample 5384161 | NCBI WGS metagenome assembly VOFC01 (sample SAMN12384722, study PRJNA508395) | human gut metagenome | isolation source: healthy gut B | host: Homo sapiens | reverse complement strand
AAGCAATTCCGGCGCCTGAGGCCAGATAGCGGTGACCGCGTCGTCACAGGCGCGCTCAAAGTCGGTCATGGCTCCCGCACCCGGCTGGGCCAGCTTGCCCAGCCTCGGCGGCCTGGGCCAGCCCGGGCCGTGGAACAGGTCGCCCAGGCTCCCCCGGGCGGCGTTATGTTTGCTCTGACACGCTGCCGCCGGGCAGCAGCACCTGGCGCAGGACGGCTCCCGGCCTATGCGGTGGACCGCACGGCGGTGCGCAGATTGCCGACACCACCAGCAGCTGGACATACCGTTGCAAAAGCGGCTGTCCAGGTCCTGGGCCAGGCTAGCCATCTCCTCAAAGCAGGCCTGTCTAAGATCAGGCCAGCCTGCTAGCCTGCGGCTGTCCTCCAGCAGGGCCTTGGCCTGGTTTTGAAAGGCAACAGCCCTGCAGCTCTTCCTGCGCCAGCCCTCCGTCAGCTGGGCGGGGCTCGGCCGGGCAGCAGGATGGCTGGGGTCCTGGCCCATGGCGGCCTTGAGCAGGGTCTTTGCTGTTGTGATAATCGTATTTCAGCTGAAAATCTCCACCAGCCTGGGCCTGGCACTGCCTGACCCATGTCCTGAACACACGGCCCGGGCCTGGGGCCAGAGCCTGGTCCAGGACTGCCCCCTCAGCTGCACTTCGGCCAGGACCTTTGCGCCCGCCGTCGTCGGCGGCATCGATCATGCGGTCCATGCGCTCCCGGGTGAGCAGCCGGTTCTCCATGGCCCGGACTCGGGCGGAGATAGAGATAATCCGTATCTTTCGGTGGGGACGTATCCCTCCCTCCCTTTATTAAAAAATAAGCGCTTTGCCCGGCATTATTCCGGGAACAAAACCTGGGCCACCTTGCTTCTCCAGCTTCTCCGGAGGCGGACCAGCGTCTCAAAGGTGCAGTTGATCTCCACCCGGCCGTTGACCAGGATGAAGCCGCCCTGAATGGGCCGGGTCCCTCCGCCAGAGTAGCCCGGTGCCGTCCTTTGAGACGGCTGTTGGCCGCTTTCACTGCGGCGAGCGCCAACCTGCCCCCGGTCGCCGGGGAGCGAAGATCACGCTTCACCAGCCGTCCGGCGCCGCCCCACCCGGGCGCGGGTCGGCCAGCAGATCCGTCAGAACGGCTGTGTACCGCTCCCCAGGAAGGGTGCAGAGCGTCTTGAGGGCCAGTTCATAGGCACGCTCCACCATCTCCTGACGGGCGGAGAGGTCACCTTCCGCGCTTTCCATCTGGGCGGCGGAGACGCTGTTCCAGCCGCCCTCGGCGGCCTTTTCCCTGCGGGCCGTCAGGATTTCCTGCAGTCTCCGCCTGGGCGCGGTACTGCGCGGTGATCTGTCCGCCTGCTCTCTTGGCATCTGCCAGCAGACGGTCGATCTCCTCCTGGGTCTGCGCATCGATCCGGGCCGTGATTTTTTCGATTCCGTTCATTGTGGTCTCTTTCCGTCAGCCGCTGATATTGATAATCATCAGCATGGAAGCGAGCAGGGACAAAATGGCATAGAACTCTACGATGCCGCACAGCACCATGCCCTTGGACCAGTCGTCCGGGCTTCTTGGCCAGGATGTTGATGGAGCCGGCGGCCACGCGGCCCTGGGCGATGGCGGACAGCAGACCGCCCAGCGCCATGGGCAGGCACGCGCGAAGTACTGGAGGCCCTGCGTGCACGGTCAGATCCGGGGCAGGCCGCCGCCCAGAAGGCCCATGCTGTAAATGGCGAAGAACCACACCACCAGGCCGTACAGGCCCTGGGTACCGGGGATGACCTGCAGGATCATCACCTTGACCGAACTTGCTGGGATCCTGGCACAGAAGCCCCGTGCCCGCCTCGCCTGCAATGCCGGTGCCCTTTGGCAGAACCGATACCGGAGAGGACTGCTGCCAACCGGCGCCCAGCAGCGCCAGCTGCCAAAACCGTCATGCTTCAAAAAAATCCGTCATCTGAATTTCCATTTTTGACGTTTTCAATGTCCACGTATTTTGTATTGATTTCAGCCAGGGGACGGAAGGGCTTTCCGCCGTCCTCATAAAACTTTGTTGAAATACTCCAGGCACTGGAGCCGCAGGTCATGGACGTAGCAGCCCAGCAGATTCAGCGCGAAGTTCAGGGCGTTTCCCACCATGGCGACGATGAAGAACACCACCACGTTGCCGGGGATGGCGCCCAAGGTGTTGAACACCTGGGCGATGACCTGCCCGCCAGCATCAGAGCCATCAGACGGGGAATAGGACAAGACGTCCCGAAATATCCGGTGACGTGGTTATACAGCGAAAGCCGAAGATCCCAGTGACCTTGCCGAAGCCCTTTTCCGGTGAGCAGCGGCCCCGCCACCACCAGCACGCAGGCCCGCATAGAGCACCAGGTTGGTAACCTTCAAATGGACCATCAGGGCGATTCCTGCAAAAGACCACCCACCAGGTGACCTCTTCCCAGGATTGCGTCCATGCATCTGACCCCTTTTTCAGCTTCTGCACGAAGCTGATGGCCATGCCGACGACGATCTGCACAAAGCCCAGGCACATAGCCCCACCAGGATCATCATGCGTGTCATCCAGCGGGGTGAACAGCGCCGGCAGCGCAAAGTCCCGGCCAGTGGCCAGTCAGGGCTTCACCAGCTGCGTCAGGAAATCTCCGAAGAAGCCGCCTGTGACAGCGCCCCATCACAAAGGTGGTGATGCCGCACAGCGTCATCAAATTGAAGAGGTTCCCCGCCGTTCCCTGGGCCCCGGTATGCCCGGGTAATCAGCACGATGCCTGCCAGGATCATCAAGATCCCTAGCCCATGTCCGCCATCATCACGCCGTAGAACAAGATGAAAAACGGCGCCATCAGCGGGTTGGGGTCCACATTGTCATACGCCGGCAGAGAATACATCTCCGTCACCATGTTCAGCGGGCGGGTCAGCCAGTTGTTCTTCAGCTGTACCGGTACCTCGGATACTCACTCCGGCGTGGGATCGGCAGCCTCCCAGGCGCAGCCCTCCTTTTCCAGCAGGGCCTGCACCTTCGGCATACTGGCCGCAGGAGCCCACCCTCGAAGAAGGTAATGGTCCCGTCCGTCCAGAAGACGCTGGGCAGAGGTCTCCTCCGCTGCATCTGCCGCCAGACCGGTCCGCGTACACCCGCAGGGGGCATCCCGCGCGCCGTTTGCGGCGATGGCCGCCGCAGCATCCTCCTGCCCTTTGCGGTTCTCCGCCAGAGCCTGACTGACGGACGTGAGATTCGCGTCCGCCGTGCCGGTAGGCCCTGCCTGAACGAAACAGCGCTGAAGCTGAAGGGCCGCAGGCACTCCATCACGGACTCCTCGTCCTGACGATGGCATATCAACAAGCAGTATTTTTGCTGCTTGTCACTGCTGATCTCCAGCAGTTCCGCCGCCAGATCGCCAAAAGACACCTGGATCTGACCCACGTCGACACCCGCCGGCATCACACCGGGACGGAACAGCACGTGCTCCGTACCAGACAGCTCCAAGGGCATATCCATGGCCTGCCACGGCAGAAGCGACGCTTGTCTTGCCGTCAGACGGTTCTCCTCACTCTGGAGACGGGTAAGGGTCTGCAGCTGTTCGCCGATTTCCCGTGCTGACTGCTTTGGCCCGCTCTGCCGTCCCAGTGCTGAGGAACTCCTCTTCCGAGATGGGATGGCGCTTGATGAACAGTCCGTCTTTCAATCCAGCGTAGTGCCGGATGGCCTCCAGAGCAATGTTCACGCCGTTGATCTCGGTTTTGGTGTCCGCCAGACGGGAGGAAGCCGCGCTGCAGCAGTGCGGACCCAGGCAGGGTCTTCCAGCAGGCCGTCCGGTTCGCTGATCTCAACGCAGCCCAGACGCAGCAGCGCCCGCAGCAGCGCCTCCCCGCCGGTCCGCCATGGCCATGACGCGGAGCTTTTTCATTTTTACAATGGCCATATCAGTCCTCCACTATCCTTCCGACAATAAACTCGGCGGCTGCCTGTAACCGACCCTCCGCCGCCCGGCGCAGGGCGTCGCCTTCCGCCTCGGCAGAAGCGGCAATCTGCTCAGACCGCTGTGCCGCCCGCTCCTCCGCCTGCCGCCGCAGAAGTTCCGCTCCTTTGGCGGCCTCCTCCGCGCGTATTTGTTCCAAGAGCGCAAGACCATCCCGCTGCGCCGAGGCCAGCATCTGCTTCGCCTCGGTTTCAGCGGCAGCCCTGCGCTCCTTGTTTTTCCGCTCGACTTCCGTGACCTTCTCGATTGCTTCCAGGGACATTGTTCTCACCTTCTCTCCCGCCGTGCAATACATTTGATTTCGCTCGCTGATTCGTTTGTCTCCAAATTCCCGGAAAAAACGCCATACTCCGGGAATACACCGGCTGCCAAATTCAGGCTCTTCCCTGCATCGGCTCCGTATGACATCAGTATAGGTCACCCCTGTACCCAATGCAAGGAATTTTTGCGTCCTCTTTACGGAAATCCCTCTTTTTCACAAAAATAAAAGAATTTTTTGGTTATAAAAATTTTTCTGTTTTTCAGGCTGGTGCATTTGCTATTGTAACCGCTCCCGCAGAGCTCATACTGATAAAATTGGAAAAACGGGCGGTTCCGATGATCCGAACCGCCCGCACCTCAATTCTGCTGTTTTGCCCGCTCCAATTCCGCGGCCAATGCCTCCAGTTCTTTTTCCCGCCTGATCCATGGCTCTGGGAAGCTGGGTAAGATTGACTTCCACTTTTCGCAGCTCTCCGGTCACATGGGTCGCCGTGGCATCGAACGTGGTCATCAGGTCCTGATACTTCGTACCATTGAGCGCATATCCGAACCCTACATTGTGTGGGGGAACGGTGTCCGTTCAAACCAAAAAGACACTCCTTACCTTAATCGGTAGGGAGTGTCTTCTTTATTCTTCGCCGGAATACCCGTTCGCTCTGGCGCATTTCAGCGCACCCAAGATCATCTTGTCCTGAGCCAGTGTTCGTTCTTTCAGCTCATAGAGTGGAGTACGACGATGATCGTCCCATTCAATGAGTTGCTTTTTGTCATGAACGACTTGACCCTCATAGAGATTGATAACCTTGTCGAGCGTGATTTCTTTCAGCACTTGCATTTTCTCACCCCTGAGCGTCCTCGTCTGAGGTTTCTTTTGACTTGACCTTAATGCCGTACAGAATGGCAAGTTCGGCAGTCAAGCCGCAAACCAGCCGACCGTCAATTCTGTGTCAACCGTGTGACCGCAGGCGTTCAAAATCAGAACCACAACGGCATACCAAGTCAGATTGAAGATGGACAAGATCGTGAACTTCGTGCGCTTTCTCATTCTTTTCTTCCTCGGCTTAGGTTGCACTCGTTTACCACCCATAGGAAGCCCTCTCAGCGGCTCAGGAAGCGTTCATGCACGAAGCCAGTATAATTTACCCTCTTGTGCGAGAAAGCCACATAGAGCCATTTAACGCCGTTTACAACGGTGTAGTAGCCGTAGTTCTTGACGGTGGTTCCCTTGGGGATTGTCACCAGCACTCTACTGTCCGTCCCGGCAGCGTCACGAACATTCAGGCCAGCACCAGCGGTCACGGTGTAAGTGCCTGCCATAGCCTTATTGAAAGACCGTGCGACACCTTTTGCCTTGACCTCGGTGGTAGGAACGGGCTTGACCGTTTCGGGCTGTGCGGGGTCACGGTTTTGTCGTAGGTCACATAGGGGAGGTGTCCGTGCTTCTTCCACATACGAGTATTGTACCCGTTCTTTTTTCCGATGTTGCCGACAGCGGTGATCTGCACATTGTTCGCCCAACGAGGGGAACACTCGACCGCCAGACCGTTTCCGATATACACGCCGATGTGTCCCGTAGTCCACACCCCCTCACCGGGGTCAACCTTGTCCCACCCGGAAGCCGTAGCGTCCTTGCACCTCTTAATCATGGTGTCAGCGCCCACGTCAGGTACGCCGTTGGTGGCATACTTCGCACCACCGTAGGACTTGGTTTTGTCACCAGTCCAGCCCCACAGAACGGCTTTGATAAGGTTCACGCAGTCAAAGCCAAAGGTGTCAGGGGTCGCCGCCATAATCATAGCGGTACGAGCTGCCGCCATATTATAGGGGTGGTTCTTGATATACCGAGACTTGTTTGTGTCGGTCAGCGGCGCACCAAAGCACCCCATGACATACAGGGTCTTGTAGTGCTTGGCAATGTCAACGACCTTGGCGACCAGTTCACTTGATTTCATCATAGCTCTTGTCCTCCTTGGTAGCGTCCAAAATGGCCTTAAACTTCGTAAATGCTTCCACAATGTACTTACAGGACACCATCAGCACCGCACCAATAATCACAAGGTCGCTGAAAATGTCGGTGTACTCAGCCGGGATTTCCCACCCGATCATGCTGGCAAACAGGGGCAGCGTAGTGACTGCCAGACACAGCAGAGTCAGGCCGATAATGAACACGGCGATTTTCAAACCGGAATTGATGATCTTCTGCTTGTCGAAGGGCTGCAACAGGATTTTAATGTTGTAGTACATCGAGAAAGCCACATTGGAAAGGTACGCACACAGAAAAATCAGCATAGCCCAGCCAATGTTCGTCAGGTTATGCAAAATGGTTTCGAGCATAATTTTTACCTCCAATTTTTTAATTTAGGTGACTTAGGTGAGTAATCGGGCGTTTTTCCTATAAACTCCCTCTTATACACGCATACTAAGAAGAAGTTATAGGGATTTTGACCCGATTACTCACCTTTCTCACCTGATTTTCGGGTCAGGCAGGCTTGTGAAAGCCCTCCAAGTCCTCGATACGGTGGTTGATGACCTTGATCTGTTCTTCAACCACAGGTACACGCCTTGCAAAATTGTTGTGTTCCCGCACTTCACGGGTCAGTTCGTCCATCTTGGTTTCGATGACCGCCTGCTGCTTGTCCAGTTTTGCGTCAACCTTGCTGGCGGACTTGCTGGACGAGTAGATGATACCAAGCAAGCTCAGGCCACCCGTGATAATAGCGACCAGAATTGCGTCACTCATGTCCTGCCCTCCCTTACTTGCCAGTGTATTCTTCCCAGCCAGCCGGATAAGCGTCCGGGGAATACACATTTCCATCAATCAGGCTGCGGTACAACTTATCGTTGTAACTCACGATGTCGCCCTTGTTGTAAGCGTCATGAGCGCCGGTGGGCTGAGTCCACACGGGATAGCCGGAGGGGTCAGACCAATCGGAGTGTAGAGAGCGGGAAGTTCGTCAGGCTTCCAATCCGCCTGAGAGGTGTGTGCCTGCACCACCTTGTAGAGCTGCGGGTCGCCTACACCGTTCACACCGTAGGTAAAATAATCACCAACAGCATAGGCATGACCGACCTGATAGGGGTCATAGATGGTCGCAACCACCATCGCAGAGTCTTCGTCAAGGCTCTTGGCGAACATCTGAACAGCCTTGCGGAATTGCTCAGAATTACGAAGGTCGTTCGGGTCAGTCAACAGAGTGGTCAAGCTGCTGGCATACACACCATCGTCCACTTCCTCAACGGATACGGTTTCAACACCGTCCAGCTCAGGGTGTCCGTTGACATGGTACACGGTGCCGTTCAGGGCAATACCCTGTGCGTTGTCCTCGACAGTCAGGCCGTAGCAACCGTTGTCCTGCATACGCACCCAAGTCAGATTGCTCACAATGCCGAGAACTGTGTCCTTCTTGATGATTTTATACATGGCTTTTCCAACCTTTCTCGTCCGGGTAGAACCCGTACAATGATTTGAAATACTGATTGGTGCGCTGCCGCACCTTGAAGCTGTGACCTCGCTTCATGTGACCGTTGTAGGAGTCCACGGAACACCGAATGTCAGCCAAGGTCATTTCGCCCCCGGTCGAGCTTTCCTCGGAAAGCCCTGAGCTTGTGTCGAACGATTTTTGTTGAGTCTTTGTTCATCTTCCGAACAACCTTGCCGGTCGGTGTGATGATGAACCTCGTTTTCAACCAGCGGTAATAATCTCTGAGAGGAATGACCCTTGTCTTCTTCAAATTCAGTTCCAGCCGCACTTCTCGCAGATGATCTTTAACCCGTCCATACAGAGATACAGGTCATCAATGTCAGGGCTGATTGCCACACCATCGTCCATGTATCGCTCATAGGCTTTGATACGGCAGACTTCTTTGAAATAGTGGTCAATCATATTGGGAAGCATGAGGGCGTTTGTCTGAGATACCTGACTGCCAAGACCCAAGCCCACAGAACCGAAGTCTGTAACAAAGCTGTTTGCAAGCTCTCTCTGATTTTCGGGTCATGAAGCCTACGGTCAGCTTCACGGAACAGCGGCTCATGCGGAGCTGAGTCAAAGAAGCTGTGAAAATCGTAAAGCAGAACCCCTCCTTCCAGACCGTACTTCCTGTAATGCCGTTGGAGGTAACAGGTCATACGGCGCAGGGCGAAGTCCATACCTCGGTGTTTCAAACTGGCTTGTGATATGGACTGATCGGATATACCGCTTCTTCCCTCGCTCCATGATGGTAAAAGCGTGAAAACCACGGTGCTTGAAGGTTCCGTTTTGAAGTTCACGATGGGTCTTTGCGATGATCGGAATGATATTGCCGATATACCGCTGAGTTGAGTTTTTCCAGTAGACACCCTTTACAGCATTTCTTCCCTGAAAGGTAAAGGTGTCTGAACGAAAAGACTTCATCGAAATCACCACATTCTTTGCTTCGCCGCAGACGAGCTTCGTCCCGCTTGGCTTTTCTGCGTTGATAACGGGCTTCTCTCCGTTCTTCACTTGACATAGAAATATTTCCCCTCCGTACAGTCTTATTGTTGGGTACGGGTTCTAACTGCGTGTAGTACCAGCCATGAAATGAGCTACCGTACAATCGCTCACCATGCAAGAAGCGTCCGGCTGACTACATCGGACGGGGTGTTTTGGCTTGGTAGCCGGGAACAAGCCCTCCCTCTGCAAAAGGTACTGATTTCGCCCAAAGGGGTTACTACGACTGACCTATGCGAAGTTGCAGAGTCCGAAGGACACGCCATTGGAGTTGCTGGCGTTGTTATTGTTGGCGTTGCCGTTGTTGTTCACATTACAGAAGTTGTTGGTGTTGCCGGAATTAGGAGAACGCTCCCACCAGTTGTTCGCAGAAACGGTAACAATTACAGGGCTTGACCCAATGAAAAACTCACACAGGGAGGTCTTTATACCTCTCGTGGTCAGCTTTCCGAACCTTGGAGATAAGCTGTGCTTCGTCTGTGATGTACTCTCCAAATTCCTTCATGGCGTGGTCAATCCACGGACACTTTTCAGGATTTTGGAGAATAGCGTCATAGAGCAAAGTCAGCTTCGGGCTGAGATTTTGAAGGGCGATGTTGGCGTTAATCAGGTGATCTCGCCGCATTTGCGCTTCATGCTGATTGTGCGGGTAGATGTTGTTCGCCGCTCGGACTTCCTCGTGAACCGTGGAAGCCAGCTCAAAGATACGGTTTGTCAGCAGAGGTGCGTATCTTTTAGGAGCTTTGGTGCAGACAGAGAAAGCGTGAAGCTCTAATCGTCTGGCGGTTTCGATGAACTGCATGGAGCTTTCGCCACGCATAGCTTTGATGACTGACACGCCAACATTCCTTTTTACACCGCCCCCTGACGGGGCTGGATTGGTGTTGATGAAACCGGGGATTAAACGCAGAAGCCGAAGGACACGCCATAGGGAGTTGCTGGCGTAGCCATAGCTGGCGTTGCCGTTGCTGGCCACATGACAGAAGACGTTGGTGTTGCCGGAACGAGGAGAACGCTCCCACCAGTGGGTCGCAGAACCATTGACCTTCTTAATGGTGCTGTTGCCAGCGGTGTAATACTCGTATTGCTTACCCTCACCAGCGTAAGAATACTGAGTAGCACCAAAGACTTCGATCTCGGACAGCAAGAACAGCTTGTCGGAGGTGGTTTCTAAGGCAGACTGGTTATTACCCTTACTGGTCACTTTATTGACGAACTTCAATACGCTTTTCAGGTCGGAAGAAAGCTGGTTCAGCAGCGTTGCCATCGTGGAGGTACGCATCTTGGAACCACGCCAGCCGTTCACATTGGTATTGGAGTCGTTCATGGGGTAGGTGGTTTTCAGGCAGTCAACCAACTGGAAGGTAATACCCGCCTTAGTGCGGCTACCGTCTGCGGTAGTCAGAGTGTCGTGGTCAAAGCCGATGATCTGCGCCGCATAGGTCACGCCGTTGACGGTGATATTCTTTCTGTCACCGACCTTCCAGTAGTTCGGAGCTTGACCGAACTTGGAAACAGCGGCGATGTTGTCCCAAGAGGTAGCTTCCAGCGTAGCACCAACTACAAAGGGATAGACATACACGATACCGATGACTTCCAGCGTGTAAACCTTGGTTTTCTGAGAACCGTTGTAAGTAAACACGATAGTCCAGTCACCCAATTCGGTAGGATACAGAGTGGCATATCCGGTCGAAGCAACCTTGCCGGTCAGGGTTTTACCGCCCCTGCTCATGGTAACGGTCGAGCCTGTATCGGCGATGACACGCACCTCGGCAGGAGAACCCTTCTGGCTCAGGGCGTACAAAGCGTCATTCACCGTGGGGTCGCTGCCGCTCAGTTCCAGTGCCGACTTGGTGGTATCGGACAGCAGATTGGCCTTGCTCATGGCTGTGCCGACCACATCACAGCCTGCGGCGTTCAAACCAATGTCGAGGGTAGCGGTTCCGGCAAGAAGCTGTGTGCGCCATTCCTCGAAGGTTGCAGGCATATCGGTAGGAGCCTTGACAGACCGAGACTTACCGTTGCCCTTGATGACAGTATCTTTCATGAAATTTCCTCCTTACTCTCCGCAGTTATACAGACCAACATAGGCGAAAAGCGTCCACCGTGCGGTCGATCTTGGAATACAGCTCGGTTTCCACCTCGGTCAGCGTTGTGTCGATGACATACAGGAGATATTCAATGTTGTTTGCCGTGGAAAAAAGTGAGATTGTCCAGACTGCTCGGAACCAGCGGTGCGTCTGAGGGAAGCGTGAGCGGCTTTCGGAGAACCGTCAGGTTGTTCAAGTAGGCTTTCACGAGAGATTGGGTGGGCGTATCACCCATCGCCCAATTCGTCTTTGCCGCAACCACCACCGAGGAAGGGTCATACGGAACTCGGTAGATCGGGTCATCAGCGACTCCTTTCTCCGCTCGGTATGCCGCCAACTGTCCGGGGAGAGAAGTCATACGGTTGGCGATATATGCGACCGCCTGCCCTACACGGTTCATGTCCCCGTAATTGTAAGCACCCTTCATACCAGCCATATACTCGTTCTTTTCCTCAGCGGAAAGGCTCGAAAGCCCTTCCGTGAGGATTTTTTTTTCAGGGTAAAAACCCTGTCTACATCGGCCTGTGTGCGGTCGTAGACGAGATTATCAATAATACTCATATCAGACCTTTCACCTTCAACTTTCCGCTCAGAGAGCCGTTAAATGTGATCTCGTCCACCAAGATCAATGCGTCCATTTCATCGGTGTAGAGCGTCTGCAAGCCAATCACATCGCCCACTTCCAACTCAGGATTGCCACGGTAGCTTGTCTGATAGGTGTTTCTCATTTGCAGATACTTTTTCACCTGATCGGCAAGAGCGGCGCACATCGTATCGTTGGTGATAAGGGGGTTTTCCTCCTTGTCGATTTCTCCATCGAGAGCCACGGGATAGGAAACGACCACCGAGTTCTCAGATAGAGTTTTGCCGGTAATGACTACGGTTTTAGTGCCGGAGGATAACACCAAATCCGCAGCTCTGGCGTAAATGTTGGAGGATACCAACGAACCGCCAGAAACAGAGATAGAAACATCTTGCGCAAGACCAGAGAACTCGACATGAAGCTGAGTTTCGGTGGTCGTTCCCTCGAAAAGTTTGGTGGTGTCATTTGCCGCCGTGTACGCATACTTAGCGACAGACACCGCTTTGAGCTGGTCGATCTTTACGATGGATTGGGAGTCCTTACCAATCGAGTCAAAGTCCAACGTGAAGTCCGTTTCACGGTAGTAGAGCTTGCTCACCCGCATACGGCGGTACGGCAGGCCACCGTCCATCGTTACCTCAATTTTGGTGCAGTCAATCGCCGCTTCGCTGTTGACAAACACCTCCGCAGAAGTGATACCCTTCACGGTCTGCGTATCCAGCAGCTTCGTCCCGGCGTAATACTTCACCTGAATAGATGTAGGGTACTCGCCCAGCGGAGTATCAAAGCGGAGAGCCAGCACGGGCAGATCGTGAGAAACATCAAAGGTCTTGGTGAAGGTCGGCTTCGTGGTATAAATTGCCATTTGCCGCAGTCATCGCTTCACTGATAAACCCTCGACCGGAGGGGTCTGTGTCTTCAACAATGACCTGATCCCCACCGTCCAGCGTCCAGCGGTTTAGTTCCAGCGCCGCATAGGTGTTGCCGATCTTGTTACCACGGTCAACTGTATCCCACTCGCTGTACCACAGATGACCGTTATCAGCCCATACACCGCTGTAAATACCAACCACAGTCACGCCGAAGGGCTTGATGTGAATGATATTGTCATCGTCTGTAAACAGGCGGCAGCGGCAGGCGTGAGCAATCAGTTGCAGGCAGTTCATGTGCGAGTCAACGGGGGAGCGCCGCCGTAGTGAACATCTGCTTCAAGGCCGGGTCGATCACCCACGGGTGCGTACCCTGCGCTGTCAGCGTCAGGTCTGCGTCCAAAAGCACTTCCTCAGCCATGTCGTAGAAGTTTTTGGAACCGAGCTTGCTCTTGTAGAATGTTCCAGTCAGACTTCCAACCAGACCTGTACCTGTGAAGGTGGCCTGATTTTTAGCAGCTTTCGGTTTGCTGTTCAGCACATATTTGTCAGCTTTCAGCCACTCAATTTTACCTGTTGGAAGCATATAGCCATATCGGAGAGCAATCGGCGACTTTTTATCCAGATAGGCGTAAATGCCTTTTGGATTATCAGGGTCATAATTGTGTTCGTAATCCAAAAGAACGAACTGCATGGTTTCCTGCGGCAGTCTGCGGGAGAGCGGGTCTACATCGTGAGACTCCTTGATGGAAACAATGTCATCATTTCCAAATTTCTTCTGCACACCGTAGAGAACCTGTTGCAACCGAGGTCGGCGGTACGGAAGGGTGTTCCCCATTGTCAACACGATCTTGTCACAAGAAGCGACCTTCGTGTTGATGACCAACTCTGTTCCCTCTACGGAAGGGTCAGGCTTTCCAGCACCGCACCATTCAGGTAGAAATCAACCGTCACGGTGTCAGGCCATTCCTGATAGCGAGTGTCAAAAGTCAGGGTGATACCGGGGAAGGTATGAGGATTGCTGAAAGCACGGGTCAGCACCGCAGGGGTGGTGAACTTGCCCTCAGCATCACTCATGTGGCTCGAAACAAAGCCGTCATACATCGTCCCGGAAGAAGGAACGATGACCGTATTCCCGTCCAGCGCCCACCGGTTCAGCTCCGACGCCGCATAGGACTCCTGATAGTCATACCCGTAGTCCAGCGTGTCGAACTCAGAATAGCTCTGCGCCCCGTTGCTGACCCAATTACCGTCTGTTGCCGCCGCTGTGTCCACCTGAGAGAAGGTGATCTCCACAAAGGACTGCTCACGGAGCAAAGATTTCATCGACAGCTTGTAAGCGTTGCTTACCTGTTTCACGGCTGCACCTCCTTAGAACGGTTCGCCGCAGTCAATGATGTTGACTTTGCAGTTGATGTAGTCCGCAGGAAGCCCCGTGTTCGGGTCAAGATGGTACGGGGTCGCCGTGCGGTCGCCGGGGTACATCTTTCGGGTTGTCCAGCGGTTGTTCACCATGTCGGGATAAGTGACTGTCACAAAGAAGTTCTTATCAAAAATCTGCAACATGGCAGACCACTGTTCCGCTGTCAAGTAGCCCCAAAAGAGGTTGTTGAGCTTCTGTTGATCTCTGCCAACCTTCTGGCCTACCACAACGCCGTTGGCATTTCTGGCAGAGTCTACGATAGTGGCAGACAGCAGCTCTAAGCCCCTGCGGGGGGCTGAGGAAACTTTGTGCCATTGATTGTAATGAAACTTTGCATTTCCTCAGCCCTCCTTAGTAGGCATTGGCGAACACGCCAGTAGATACTTGCCGACCACGCTTCTCCTTGTAGCGGTCGTAGGAATGACCGATTTCATTGTCACCAATGACAACGGACATATCCTTTTCTTCCACGACATTCAGCAGAGCGTAAATGGCAGCGATCACACCGTCATTGGCAACGGATACGCCTGCGGAAATACCCTCAACGATCTGGTCATTGTTGGCAACCGCTGTTCTGCGTCCCATCGCACCAACCATTTCCGCACCCGCTTCACGGGCGATAAAGAGTTGCCCTTCATTCGGGAAGCCGCCGTCTTCAAAGAACGGAATATGCGGAATATCCACCAATCGAATATCAAACGCCGGAATAAGCGTGATACCCATAACAGACAGACCGTTGAACTGGATGTGGAACATATCATTGATTGCGTCAATGACACCGTTCACAAGTCCAATGATGGAGTTCGCCATCTGTCGTACAAAACGAGTAATGGGGTTATCGTCCAGCGTCCATGCCGCATATGACAGGGACAGACCCGCCGCCAGTACCGCAAGGCCAAGACCAACACCCGCACCGCTCAGGCACAGCAGGACACCGAGAACGATCAATGCACCGCTGAGAATACCCGTGATGACCGATACGACTTTCTTAATGGAATTAACCACAAAATCCCAATTCAGGGTAGCAACAGCGCCAAGGCTCAATGCGCCAGCCGCCATCAGGCCAAGGCCGAGAGGAAGGGCGACTCCACTCAGAGCAAGGATAGCGCCGACCGCCAAGAGAGCGCCGCCGACAACGGTGGTAATCATGCTGATCTTCTGCTGAACATTGTCGGAGAGGTCATTCCAGTTCGGCATAATAGCCGTACCCATTGTGACCGCACCCGCCGCCAGCAGAGCCAGACCCAGCGGAACATTCGCCCCGGAGAACGCCAGTGCCGCACCGATAGCGAGGAACGCCACAGATACAACCGTGGTAATAATGGCAATCACATTCTGGATTTCATCGCTCAGGCCATTCCAGTTGAGAGCCATTACGGAAACCAGAGAAGTAGCACCAATCGCCATCAGCGCAATGCCGAGGGGCATACACCCGGAGAAAGCGAGGATAGCGCCGAGTGCCAAGGTTGCTCCGCTGACCAGCAATCCTACTCTGGACAAGGGAGAAGCCAGAGCGTCCGGGATACTGTTCCAGTTCAGAGCTGCGGCAGATACAAGCGTGACAGCACCAACAGCCATCAGCGCAATACCCAGCCCGGTTGCGACCCCGGTAAAGGCCAACATAGCGCCTACCGCCAGAGAAGCACCCGCCAGAACTCCCATTAAGGTGGTCAAAGCGTCAGTGAGGTGCCGGTCGCTGTTATGCCAGTTGATAACAGCGGCAGATACAAGACTTGCCCCGCCCAAGGCCATCAAAGCGATACCAAGAGGAAGGTTCGCCCCGGAGAACGCCATAATTGCGCCAAGAGCCAGCAGGAAGCCGCCGACAACACCTGTAATGAGAGCCAGCGTACTTGCCAGTTCGCTACTCATAGCAGTCAATTCAGTCCAACGGTAGCCGCAAGGCCGACCGCACCCGCCGCCATCAGGCCGACACCCAGCGGAATATTCACGCCGGTTACGACCAAAATTGCACCTACCGCCAGCATAAAGCCGGAAACAATCGTAGTGATCTCTGCGAGAGTGTCTTCAATCATCTTCTTGATTTCACCGATACGAGTCTGCACAGCGTCACCAAGGAAATCGTAGGTAGGCAAATCGAAATCAAATCCGCCTGCGCCACCAGCACTCGCCCCGGAACCGCTTCCCGTGTTAGGAGCAAAGACATTCAGCTCGTCAAAGCCTGCGGTGTACTGTTTCAGCTTCTTGGCAGCACCGGCAGCGTCATCGAGATTATCAGCCAAAGACCCAGCTCCGACAGCGGCGTTATTCACTCCTGAATAGTCCACATCGGTTAGCTTGAACCCTGCAAGGTTGGCAAGGGCATCGGCGATCTCCCGAATGACCTGAACAACAGCGATTGCATAGGGAAGAATTGCGTTCAGTGCGGGAATGAAGATGTTACCGATCGCTCGTGCGGCCTGTGTAAGCTGTGCCTGCAAGATACGAAGCTGGTTTGCGGGAGCTTCCAGCGTTCTCGCCATATCGCCCTGAGCGGTCGTTACCTGAGTCATAATGGCGTAATATCTCAGCTCGGCCTTTTCTGCCTGCGTCATGTTTGCAACGCTTTCCTTGATACCAAGGTTCAAAGCGGTCTGCTCCAATCGTGCCTGCGACAAATCGTAGCCCAAGCGCCGCAGAGGTTCCAACTCGCCGGAAATACCGGACTGTAACTTCTGCATTGCGTCTTCAATGGAAATATTGAAGAAGGAAGAAATATCGTAGCCGAGCTGTGTCAGGTTTTGGCTCATGAGCTGCGCTCGTTCAGCCGTGTCACCGAAACCGGTCAGCAGCGTGTTAAAAACGCCCTGATTGCGGAGCCACTGTGCCGGGTCAATACCCATAACATCGGATACCTTTTCAGCGTAGTTTTGAGCTTCGGCGGCATACTGCCCCAAGGCGACCGTGAACAGGTTCAGGTCTTCTTGATACTTGTTGGACTCCGTGACCGCCTGTGCGATGAAATGACCGATTTTGCGGAAAGTGATTGCAACAGCGGCGACATTCAACGCTTTCAATCCGCTCGTGAACTTCCCGGTAGTAGAGGTTGCTTTACGGGCAGAAGCGTTGTATTTCTCCGTGCTGGTAATCAGCTTTTGGATTTTGGACGGGAACGCCGAAAAGCCGTTGGACACCTTCTGCATTTCATCGGCGAAAGGCTTCATGGCGGCGGCAAGAGCGGTCATCTGCTGTGTGAACTTGTCAATGTCCGCCGCTTCCAAATCCTCGATCACCTTCGGCAGCTTGGAGAGCTGATTGATAAAGGTGGTCATATTGGCCTTACCCAACTCAGAGAGGGGCGTAAACCGTTGGCAAGGGAAGTCAGCTTGTCGCCGTCCGTCCATTTCAGACCAGCGAGAGCGGTGTTGATTGCTGTGAGCTGGTTGGCGATGGAGGAAGAAATCTTCACATTTCCAACCTGACTCAAAGCGGTCAGCGCATTGGTAAGCCGGGTGATCTTCTGCGAAGCGTCACCGCTGTTCAAGCCTTTCAGAGAATTGGAAAGCTCCCGAATACCCTGAGCGGTCTTGCTCAGACCCGTTGCGCCGCCGCCGTTGGTAGCGGTTTTCAAACGATTGAGCGTGTTAATCAGGTTTTGAAGCCCTGCGACCGCCTGCGTACTGTCATTGACGATCTGAAACTCCAACCCCTGAATTTCCACATTGTCAGCCACTTACGCCACCACCTTTCTCTTGAAATTTCTTATTGACCGATACCATAAAGGCTTCCATGTATGCCTTGGCTTGGTCATCGTGTTTTTTCTTGAAGCTGCTTCTGCTGTTTCTTGTCCTGCCGACTAAACAGCTCATAGGGGCTTTCCCGATACGGCGTGGGCTTGGTTCCCTTCTTGGCGAAAGCACGAAGAACCGGGGCAGCGTCAATAAGAGCTTCGTAAAAATAAGCTCCTTGGAGCCAAGCGTCTTGATTTCTCAGGTCTTGCCTGATCTGTGCCGCCTTTCGGTAATACTTCACCAATTCGCAATCCTGTTCCCAAAACTGCTCATAGGTCATGCCGATGGAAAGATAGTACGGGAAAACCTCATAAAACTTTGGTGTGTAAGCGAGAAGGGGAGCGGGGCGATGGTCGCCGCCGCCCCCCCTCACTTCTGGAAGATCGGTCGCTTACCAGCCGGTCTTCCAGCTCAGGTTTCCCTCGTTGCCCTCCTGCTCAGGCTCGTCCAGCAGACTCAGCAGGGGGTCGTTATACATCTCTACCAGAGCGGCAATCAGCTCGTCCTTGTGGTTCATACGAGCGTAAATGTTGTCAATCACATCACGCTTCACGAACCGATGATGGGCGAGGAACGCACCGGCAAACAAAGCCGGAAACAGGGTCATCGGCTTGCGCTCCACATCAGCAGCAACAAAGCCGTTCTTCTCCATCGCTTCAACGGTCTTGCGGGTGTATTCCAGCGTGTAGGTCACGCCGGTAGTAGGGTCATTGATCGTCAACTGCTTTGCCATGATAAATCCTCCTTATCAATACGGCGATTGTTAGTGTCTTAGGTTGCGGAGAAAGCGATGGGGGTGGAAGGAGCGATGGTGATGTTCATGTTCACCACTTCGTTCACGCCGCCGCCCACGGGATACACGGACAGCTCACCGTCAAAGCTGAACTTGCCGTTAGAGCCATCGGGAGTAACAGTGCCATCGCTCTCGGTGCCACCAAACCAGACCGCATAGCTGGCCTTCTTGCCTTCCAAAGCCTTGAGGGTCTGGAAATCAGCCAGCGTGTAGTTGGCGGTGAAGGACAGACCATCGAGGGACTGGATACCGGCGATGTAGGTCTGCATATTGTCGCTCAGGGTGGTGGTTTCCAGCATTTCGGGTTCGCCGCCGAGGTCAGGAAACTCCTTAATGTCGATCAGCTTGCTCCACTGTTCACCAGTGTCGGCCTTCTTCATCAGAAAAACCTTGTAGGTGGAAATAGCCATTTCATTTACCTCCTATAAAGAGTGGTTCCGTCCGTTTCTGCCTTGTATCGGGCAACCAGACGGTAGATTGTTGCGTTCTCCAAATTGGGAACCGGGGACAGAGAAGTACGCCGGAAATTCTTGGCGTACATGAGATCGTCCACAAACCTCATGATTTTTTTCGGCAAACGGATTTCTTACCGCCTGCCTTGTCGGAGTAGACATTCACCTCGTACATCAGCGTGGCGAACCTCTCCGTATCGCCGCTGTCCATGTGAGCTTCCGTGATGTAGTTGTCCTGCTCCACCAAGCTCACATAAGGAAAACGGGTAGGGGCATTGACATACTCACCGCTGACCAAGATACCGGGAAACTGCGCTCTCAGGGCTTCCGCAATCGGCGTGTAAATTTGACTCTCCACATCAATCATGAAAACACCTCCTTCGCAATCTCCGTGAGCCGGTCTTGCAGCTCCTTTACTGTTTCGTACATCGGCATATTGGCGGGGTTGCCGTGGGTGATGACCACAAACCCGCCATTTTTCTTTTCTTTCAGCACTCCGTTCGTGCCGGGGTCGCCGTAATAACCCCAAGAGTGTTGCTTGCCGTGACCCTGACCGTATTCGCCACGCTTCATGCCGAGTTCTCCCGCTTCCGGGTGATCGTCCGGGTAGGTCACACCTGTACCGAACTCGATAAACAGGGTAGCCCCACCTGTCGCCACCACCGCTCGAACATTGTTCCCACGGGGTTCCACCGTCACGGAAACATCGTTGGTGCCATCGTAAACAGCCCGCTCGAACTTGGCGGAAGCGATCTCTAAGCCCTCCTGCGCCACCCGGTCGAGAAAGACCGCAGTCCGCTCTTGAAGCCGGTTCTTCCGGTTTTCGGTTTCCCGTATCAGCCGCTCAATTCCTCTCCCGGAGAGCGGAACATTGATCGTCTGACTCACGATACCGTCACCTTACTGACCGCATAGGAAATGGAGTTGAGAGACTTGGCGACCCGCTTGACCATGTAATCGTAGAGCGGTTTCCCGTCCTCGTCATACTGCGGTTCCTTGTCAATGAACAGCACGGTATTCTCGTCAATGGGGCAACTCAGGTCATCAGTGACGATCACCTTGTCGTACCCTGCGAAATTACCGAACTGCTCCACCTGAGCGGAGCCGGTCGCCGCCGAGATATTGGCGTTCATCGCCACGGCAGGCTTGTAAACCACCAGTTCCTCGCCGGTTTCGTTGCCGTACTCGTCCTTGGCGGGAACCTTGCTGTCATACAGCAGATACCAGAAGGGCGATTTGTTACGGTTCAGCGTTCTCATGCAGTCAACCTCCCATCACAGCAGCAAAGGGAACAATGTCCCTCAGCAGCGTAGGCGGCACATCGCCGTCTTCATAGGAGCGGGAGATACCGTTCTCACTGTGAGCGGTCTGCCCTTCGGCTCCCCCCGCTTGTTCAGCAGATACACGGCGATCTCCACCTGAATGTGAGCGTACTGGTCAGGAACAGCGGTCACGGTGGGGTCAAAGGGATATGCCTTGCGACACACCTTGTTTCCGGCGATAGAAAGGTAGGTGGAAAGCGTGTCCTCGTCTGTCTCGCCGGTCATGGCTTTCACCATTTTCAACTTCTCAGCGTCCGTCATGCTTTCCACCTTTCCTTTCTAAAATGTTTGTTTTGCCCCTGCGCCGTTCTTAGGCACCAGCAACGGCCTTAGTGTTTACCGGGTTGTTTGCGTCATTGGCGATAAAGACGCTGCGGCTGTAAGTGGGAGCGGTAAACTCGGTAGAGATACCGGTAAACTTACCGTGGAACCACTCAGGGCCGTGGTCAAGGCCAATCTGACCAAAGAGCTGATACTTCTCACCAGCGCCGGTCTTCGCCAGCGGCTCAAGGAAGAAGTTGCCCTTGCCGGGGACAGGCTGATAAACGGGAGCCAGAACGCTCAGGTTCAGCAGCAGGGCAGTACCGGCAGGCAGGTACTCGCCAAGGTACAGGTAGACAACGCCGATGGGCGTGACTACGCTGGACAGGGAGATACCGTTGATGTTACGGGCAGCGGGAACCACGGTCAGACCGTTCTGAACAGCGTCAGCGTTGATCTGGAACAGGGTCACAGCGTCACACCACAGGCACAGGCCATCGGTGGGAGCGTTTGCGCCGTAAATCTTCTTCACCATGTCGGCAATATCCCACAGACCGAGGGGCTTCTTTGCCATCGCCGTAGTGTTGGTGGTGATTGCGGGAATCATGCCACGGGTCTTGTTGATCTTGGTGTCATCAGTGGCCTTGTTGTAGACACCGTTAATGAAGGTGTACTCAATGTCGGCATTGACCTTCATCATCTTGGCTGCAACCTGAAAGTCCAACTCATTCATGGGGTTGGCCTTCTGACCCGCCACATTGATACCGCTCAGAGTACCCATGTTAGACATCTTCCCGTAGGAAATGCCCACAGACTCCTGAAAGATCTGAGTCACATTGGTCTTCTGCGCACGGGTCACAACGGTAGCGTCAGGGGCGGTCAGAGAAGCACTCTCGCTGATAGCAGGCTGAGCGCCGCCGCCAGAGGTGAACTCCTGACCGGTCACGAACTCAACATGGTTCGTGGTCTTGGCACGACCGCCGATGATAGAACTAAGAGGGGTGCGGGTGTTGCCCTTGTTAAAGAGCATACCGGAGTAATTGAGTACCCCGAAACTCATAGCAACCTGATCTGCCATAGTAAAAACTCTCCTTTACTCGTTTTTCGCCTGCGCTTCCGCTTCGGCTTGCAGGCGGGTGTAGTAAGCAACGGCGGCAAAATCACCGTTTGTCCGTGCTTCCTCGATTTTCTTGGCGTAATCCATCTCGCCAGTACCGCCACCGGCACCGGGAGTGGGCTTGGGGGTCTTTTTCAGAGCGTCAGCCTTGACCTGTTTTGTATACTCGTCAAGGAACTTCTGCTGGTTGGCAAACACCTTGGCAGAGTCACCATCAGCCATCGCCTTTGCGGTATCCTCGGCAAGAGCCTCGTCATAGCCCTGAGCGATGAACTTGGCCTTGAACTCGGAAACACGCTTGGCTTCCCGCAGCTCGGAAAGCTCCTTCTCCATGTTGGCGAACTTTTCCTCCTGCTCCTGCTTCTTCTTCTCGTCCTCACCCAACAGAGCGTTGTGCTTACGCTTCCACTCAGCGGCTTCGGAATTAGCCTTGAAACAGCGGCTTTCTGCTTTTCCAGTTCGGCGGCGTTGTCCTCGTACTCGAACGCTTCCAGAGCTTTCAGCTTGTCTTCCGCAGACATTTCCGCATAGCCCGTGATTTTGCTGGTGTCGATCTTTGCCATAATGATTACCTCCTGCGTTTAACAAGGCTGTTCACTCAGCACTATTTTCCGTTTTTACGGGTTGTCTCCCGTTTGCGATTAAGGTCTTCCCTGACCATTCAACGCCTTACGGCGGTCAAATCATTGTCTTCGCCTTTCTCATATCTCCGAAAAGACTGAGCTTTCACGGACTGTCCGAAAACTCCGAGGGCATTGAAAGGAAAAAATAAAAGGGCTACCAATACCTTTTCGGTATCAGTAGCCCGTAATGGCTGTTCCTATCACCTATGCGATAGGCTGTTCATATTTCTTTTTGCTGCTGACCGCCCATACGATCACTTTCTCGTGCCGCTCGGCGATCTCAACGGTCTTTCCCGTAGTCAAGATTTCCTCAATCTTCCTGACCACTTCCGGGGTCAGGCGGATTTCCTTTTCCATCAGGATTAACCTCCTTCTGTTTGGTTGCGAGTTCAGCGGCCTTTTTCTCCTGTTCCTCAGCGTAATCCATACTCATACGGTACGCAAGCTGCGGGTCAGAGAACAAACCACAATGGGTAAAGGCCAGAACCGGGGCAATCTTCGGATTGGCAAGCATAGCAGTCAGCACATTTGCCTTTTCCGTGATATTCTCGTAATTTCTGCGGGTAAAGCGGATTTCCAGACCGCTGAGTTTCAGCGTCAGGTCGCTCAGGTCACGGCAGATACGCAGAACCAGCTTCAAGAAATCCTTCTCAGACTGCTTGAACATCAGCTCGGAGTCCTTGGCTCTGGCTTCTGCCGCCGACCAGCCATCACGCATGATGACCGCAGAGCCGGTATCGCTGGTGGAAGAACCACCGTTGCGGTTCGGCATACCACAGATCGTCAGGACGGTGTTATACATACTGTCCACGAGGGTCTGTGTCTGCGTCTGGTTCATTTCCGAGGTTAGATACTCGATCTCAGCCTTGAACTGCGGGTCAATGTCCTTGTACTTGATAGCGCCCTCGTCACGAAGCTGGTGAAAATCCTCGGTGTTAATATCAACATTGTGGAACAGCATGAGCGCCTGTACGAACTGCTCCACACCATCAAGGCGATTACTCTCCACGGTGTTAATAGCGTCCAGCAGAGGGAGGACAATCTCAAAGGCTCCCAGCCGAGCCTTATTCGCCGGGTACTCGATGATAGGAATACCCAAAATCTGAGGTTCGCTCCGAATGATCGCCCAAGTATTCTCCACCTCGTAGTAGTGGTCACGGGTGTAGCAACTGAAAATCAGGTTTCCGTTCTCGTCCTTCACATACTTCGCGCCCATCATGGCATGGTTGCCGAGGGCGGTGGAGTAAACCACAAAAGCGAAGCGGGGGTCAAGGGTGAAAATCTCGAAGGGAGCTTCGTCTTCCTCTGCATCGGCTTCCCCATCAGGAAGCACCATGCGATAGGAAGTGCCGCCAATGTGCGACCAGTCCGCCAGTTCCTTATCCTTGGCAGGCTTATCCTCACTGAGAACATAATCGTTCAAGCGGCTGACCTCAGCGGAAATGCTCTCGTCATCGCTTCGGCTCACATACTGAACGGGTTCGCCCATCAGATAGCCGACCTTGAAGGACACGATCTCATTGGCTCGGTTCTCAACGACTTTGTTGCAGATTTCAGGCCGTACTTCCTTCTCACGGTAAAGCACGGGCTGATCTCCACGATAGTACCGATAGAGATAGTCAATGTCGGCGCTGTTTTGCAGATGGACGAACAAAGCCTTTTTGCAGAACATCAATGATGTTCCCGTCATTGATTTCGGCAACATCGGTATAGATCACACGGCGACCAAACAACGCTCTCGCACCCACTTACAGCACCTCCTTCCCTCTACCTATTATCTCTCTTATCATTGTACCAAACTCTCCAATGGTTGTCAATACTAACCTTTTATCATACCATTCGCCACAACATTTGTCAAAACCAACCTTTCAGCAGGGACGCTTGAAGACCTCTACCTTGCCCCCCGGACAGCATACGGATTTCGTTCTCCAACAGGGAGAGGGAGTCAGGAGCGTCATCGTGCGGAACCTTACCGGAGCGGGTGTAGGTGGTCACTTCCTTCATGAAGTTCCAATACTGACTGCCCCGCTTATAGGTGGAGGGTGCTTGAAGTAGAAGTTCTTCTTGATGTTGTCGGAAGCGAACTCGATACGGGTCTGCTTGTTGGAGATCGTGCGCTTCGTGCGGATACCAACAGAGTACCCACGCTCACGAATGATCTGGTCAACATCTCTGGCATAATACTGACCGGCGTTGTTGGACTCAAAGACAGCGGAAGCCACCTTGTTCTCAATCAGGCACTTGGCACATTCCGGCTTTGTCACCTCAGCGGGGGAGTCATCAAAGACCACATCAACGATATACACATCGCTGCCGTATATCATCGCCACCGGCATAGAGGTCGAGTCCGAGCCGCTTTCCGCCGTATCGCCAACGGCGATGATGGTGTCCGGGTCACGGTCTTTCGGCAGCTCGAAGAAGTAGTTCAGCTCGTCCTTGTTGAACAGCAGACCCTTCGCTTCAAAGGGCTGTTGCTGGAACTCGCTCTCAAACTGCTCCGCACTCAGAAGCTCCCGCTGCTCCGGAAATAGGCGGTGGTGAAAACCTTTTTTCCCTCCCGCTCATACTCATAATTGCTCTCGTCCGTTACGAGATCGAGGGCGGGTATCTCAATCGCTCTCCAAGCCCACCCCTCCCGCTGTGCGTGTTCCTGCACACGACCGATGGGGTCATACAGGGAATAGGGAGTGCCGGTAAAAACCATTGGCGTACCTTCAATGGCACGACCCATAATATCGCCGGAAATCACTTCCCACTTGTCATCAAGCCGCTGGCGGTTCTTCGCTTCCTCACGACCCTCTACGCAGTCATCGAGGTAGAGGACATTGGTGGCTTCGGACAAGCCCACCTGTCGAGCGTCAATGGAACGACACATGATGGTGGGGAAACGGGACTTGCTTTTCAGGTTCACCG
>VOFC01005661.1_pt1 | contig 24886 bp, 30 predicted proteins | sample 5384161 | NCBI WGS metagenome assembly VOFC01 (sample SAMN12384722, study PRJNA508395) | human gut metagenome | isolation source: healthy gut B | host: Homo sapiens | reverse complement strand
ATCGATTCCGGATCTGTGATGCTCCAATCTACATGGACCGTGGGATCGTCATGGCGGATTCCCCGTTCATGCGTCGGGTATATGGATTATCTACTTTATAGGTAAATGGCCTCGTCATAATACATGGAATCCGTGGGCGAATCCCTGTGGAATAAATAACTGGCGTTTATTCTCGTCCGATAACTCTACAGCTACATATTTGCCGAATGTGGGCGAGAGCCTTCACGTACGTCTACGGCTACATCCAATACCCGTCCTTTGATCACCCTGACTAATTTAGATTGAGAATAGGGCGCTAGCTGATAGTGTAATCCTCGTAATACGCCTTTAGAGGCAAGATTCGTTGTCTTGCACGAACTGGATTTTTCCGATATGCTCCTCAATTCCGCTTGCTTAAAAGCTTCCATAAAGTATCCAGCGCATCTTTCAATACCTTTGGCTCAATGATCCATACGCCCGGTATTACAGTTTCTGTATAAGTCATTTTTCGTTATTTATCTATTTGATAGGCAAAGGTAAGCTCATTTTCTCTACTTCTATAATATTCGGAGGGGAAAAATAAAAAAGAAAGGAAAAGTTTGGTAATTCCAATATTATTCTCTTTCTTTGCACTCGCAAAACAAAAGTAGTTGTTTTTGTGTTGAAGTTATGGTTCCTTGGATGAGTGGCTTAGTCAGCGGTCTGCAAAACCGTTGTACGGCGGTTTGAATCCGCCAGGAACCTCGGAGGAAAAAGCCTCGAAGTTGTTTGTAATGAACGCTTCGAGGCTTTTTTTGATTTTGTCCGTTTGTAACTCTCGCCGGGTTGTCGGGCGGTTCGCTGTTTTCATGGCTTCCTTGGCCGGATCCTTAGGGGGATTTGTGGTTTTCCTCTTGAGGTATTCATCTTCTAATGGCTGTTGCATGATTGTCCACCATCCGTTGCATGATCATGCAACGGATGGTGGACAATCATGCAACAGATGGTGGATAATGAATGTCTCAGGAAGAAAGGCGTAATAGGACAAGGGAAGATCCTTTAAAAGTATCGTGATAAGGAAGAATATTTGCCCAGTGTGTTTATGCTTCCCGAATTTATTACTACCTTTGCGCCACTCAATTAAATAATAATAATTGCATGCACGAAAACTTATTATTCTTGATTTCGGCTCGCAAACAACTCAGTTATCGGGCGTAGAGTCCGTGAGTTGAATATGTATTGCGAGATCGTTCCTTATAACAAATTCCCCATGACGCTACCGACGTGGAAAGGTGTGATCCTTTCCGGAAGTCCTTATTCCGTATACGACGAGAATGCCTTTAAGGCTGATTTGACCGAGATACGGGGGAATATCCCGTCTTAGGTATTTGTTATGGAGCGCAGTTTCTAGCTTATACATCCGGAGGTAACGTGGAACCGGCTGAATTCACGTGAGTATGGACGTGCTAATTTGTCGCACATTGATGGTGAGGATGAATTACTGAAAGGGATCCATGTGGGTTCACAATATGGATGTCTCATGGGGATACGATTACCGTATTGCCGGATAATTTCAAGGTGATCGCCAGCACGGACGACGTCGAGGGCTGCCGCTGCCTACCATGTGGAAGGTGAGAAAACGTGGGGCGTACAGTTTCATCCGGAAGTATTCCACTCGACAGACGGTACGAAGTTTGCTGGATAACTTCTTGAATATTTGCGGATGCGCCAAGGACTGGACACCGGCCTCCTTTATCGAATCGACCGTAGCCGAACTGAAAGAGCAATTGGGAGACGACAAAGTAATCTTAGCGCTTTCCGGCGGTGTGGATTCTTCTGTTACGGCCGTATTGCTGAATAAGGCGATCGGTAAGAACTTGACTTGCATTTTCGTGGATCATGGTTTGCTGCGCAAGAATGAGTTCGAGAACGTAATGAGGATTATGAGCATTTAGGATTGAACGTGATCGGCGTAAACGCGAAAGATAAGTTCTATAAAGAACTAGCGGGCGTTACGGAACCGGAGAAGAAACGTAAGATCATCGGCAAAGGATTTATCGATGTCTTCGATGAGGAGGCGCATAAGCTGAAAGATATCAAGTGGCTGGGGCAAGGTACCATTTATCCGGACGTAATCGAATCGCTATCCATTACCGGAACTGTTATCAAGAGCCATCATAATGTAGGCGGTCTGCCTGCCAAAATGAACCTGAAACTGGTCGAACCGCTACGCCTTCTGTTCAAAGACGAAGTACGTCGTGTCGGTATGGAGTTAGGTATGCAACCACATCTGATCAAGCGTCATCCGTTCCCCGGTCCCGGTTTAGGTATTCGTATTTTAGGTGATATCACCCCGGAAAAAGTACGAATCTTGCAAGAGGCCGACGATATCTATATGTCGCTGATGCGTGAATGGGGACTTTACGATAAGATTTGGCAAGCTGGGGTAATCTTACTTCCGATTCAATCCGTAGGTGTAATGGGCGATGAGCGTACCTATGAGAATACGGTAGCTTTACGTGCGGTAACTTCCACGGACGCTATGACCGCCGATTGGGCGCAGCTTCCGTACGAGTTCCTCGCCAAAGTTTCCAACGAGATTATCAATAAGGTGAAAGGCGTAAATAGAGTCGTGTAACGACATCAGCTCGAAGCCGCCGGCAACCATCGAGTGGGAGTGACATTTGTCTTAGGTATAACAAAGTGTAAAATCAATAAAATTTAAAAAGTCACATGAAGCAAGATATGATTGTTATCTTGGATTTAGGTAGTCACGAGAATACGGTATTGGCGCGCGCCATCCGTGCATTAGGAGTTTATAGTGAGATTTATCCTCACGACATCACAGTAGAAGAACTGAAAGCATTGCCCAACGTAAAGGGTATTATTATCAATGGCGGCCCGAACAATGTTATCGACGGTGTAGCTATCGACGTGAATCCGGGTATTTACGAGATGGGCACTCCTGTAATGGCCGCAGGTCACGATAAGGCGTTGTTATGCGAGGTTAAATTGCCGGAGTTTACGGATGATGTCGAGGCGATCAAAGGGCGCTGTCAAGTCTTTCGTATTTGATACTTGTCAGGCTGAAGCTAACTGGAATATGGCGAACTTTGTCAATGACCAGATTGAATTGGTAAAAAGCGTCAGGTAGGGGATAAGAAAGTTCTGCTGGCCTTGTCTGGAGGTGTCGATAGCTCTGTAGTAGCCGCTTTGCTTTTTGAAAGCGATCGGCGATAAATTGGTTTGCGTGCATGTGAATCATGGTTTGATGCGTAAGGGCGAGTCCGAGGATGTCGTTGAGGTCTTCAAGAACCAGTTGAATGCCAATTTGGTGTATGTAGACGCTACCGATCGTTTCTTGAATAAGCTAGCTGACGTGGAAGATCCGGAGCAAAAGCGTAAGATTATCGGTGGTGAGTTTATCCGTGTATTTGAGGAAGAAGCTCGCAAATTAGATGGAATCGATTTCTTGGCTCAAGGAACGATCTATCCGGATATCGTGGAGAGTGGAACGAAGACGGCTAAGATGGTGAAATCCCATCATAACGTAGGCGGTCTGCCGGAAGATTTGCAATTTGAGTTGGTTGAGCCTTTGCGTCAATTATTCAAGGACGAGGTTCGTGCTTGTGGCGTAGAGTTAGGTTTGCCTTATGACATGGTTTATCGCCAGCCGTTCCCCGGTCCAGGTTTAGGAGTGCGTTGCTTAGGTGCTATCACACGCGACAGACTGGAAGCGGTACGTGAGTCGGATGCGATCTTACGGGAGGAGTTCAAGAACGCCGGACTGGATAAAAAGGTATGGCAATACTTTACGGTAGTACCCGACTTTAAGTCGGTTGGCGTACGTGATAACGCCCGTTCTTTCGAATGGCCCGTGATTATCCGTGCCGTCAATACGGTAGATGCCATGACGGCTACGATCGAACCGGTTGATTGGCCAATCTTGATGAAGATTACGGATCGTATCTTGAAAGAGGTGAAGAACGTGAACCGTGTATGCTACGATATGTCTCCGAAACCGAATGCGACAATTGAGTGGGAGTAATTGGAGGCTTACTTTTTAAACAGATATAAAAAGGCCCGGTGATTTATCAGAATCCCGGGCTTTTTATTTATATACGATAGATTCGAAGAACTATTTTAGTTCACGGATCTTGATATTACGGAACCATATAGGATAGCCATGATCTTGCAGACCTATATAACCTTCTTTAGAATACCTTCGGTAAAACCCGGAAGTTCTTGAATTTACTGTTAGCTACCAGATCATCCCACTCTTTGCTCCATAAAGTGTACTCAACTACTTTTTTGCCATTTTGAGTATGCGTTACTTTTCCATCTTTTACACGGATTACGATCGTATTCCACTCGCCGGCAGGATTAACTGTTTTCGGATCTGCGGGAAGCATGTCATATAGAGAACCTGCTAGGTGGTTCGCTAATTTGTTGTCGGTTGCGTCCACGTTATCTAGTACCTGTACTTCGGGAGCTGCATAATAGATCGGTTTGCCGGGTACTTCGCGTACATAATAGAAGATACCTGAATTTCCCATTTTACTGGTTTTCCAATCTACAGACAGCTCAAAGTTCTTGAACTTTTTTGTTCTGGTAAAGGATATCGCCATTAGCGCCTTGTCCCGGTTTCTTGCCTTCGCCGGTAAATACTTTCATTGCATTGTCTTCTATAACCCAGTTCGCGGGCATAGCGGTTCCGTTACATTGACGCCATCCTGAGAAGTCTTTTCCGTTGAATAATAATTCCCAGCCAGCTTTTTTCTCCTTCTTAGTCAATGTATTCGGAGTTTGAGCGATACAGGGGATAGCCATAGCTATGGCTGAAAGAATCAAGAATGATTTGAACAACTTTTTCATGTTACTTAAATTGTTATTAGATTAGATTTGTTAATATCATTACAAATGTAGCAATTTGCTTAATAACCCTTATGAGGATTAACGTATTTTTAATGGAAATAGGATTATTCTATTGATTTAACACATGAATCGTATGGCAAGCCACTAGTGCGGCCGTTTCCGTACGCAGCCGGCTCTCTCCTAAAGAGATCGGCTCGAAGCCATTCTCTTGAGCCAGCTTGATTTCTTCCGGGCTAAAATCACCTTCCGGTCCGATGAGGATTAAGGCATTCTCTCCCGGCTGATACGTATGTTTTAATAGTGGCTTCTCGCCTTCCTCGCAATGGGCGATAAACTTACGCCCGTCAAAGGGAGTGGCGACAAACTTCTTGAAATCTGTCATTCCTTCTAACGCCGGCAAAGTCGCTTTCTGGGATTGCTTCATGGCACTGACCAATATCTTCTCCAATCGAATCGGCTTGATCTCTTTACGCTCCGAGAAACGACAATTCAAACAGGTGATCGCATTGATCCCTATTTCCGTCGCTTTCTCCACGAACCACTCCATCCGGTCCATGTTTTTGGTAGGAGCTATGGCTATATGGAGATTGAAGTTCCAGAGATCGGGTTGTTTCCAACTCTCTAAGAGGGTCACCTCACAATGTTTGGGATGCGCCCGGCTAATAGCCGCTTTATAAAGAGCCTTGCCCATCCGTCAATACTATCTCATCGCCTTCACCTAGACGAAGTACCCGTATACAATGTCCTGCTTCTTCTTCCGGTAATTCCGGCTTGATAGCTATATCTGGTGTATAAAAATCTGCATGACCATCTAATTTTCAATTCTCAATTCTCAATTACCCAAGGATCATACCAATTATAGTAGCCGATAGCACAGAGACCAGAGCTCCGCCGATCATGGCCGGTACGCCGATACGTGAAATTAATCCTCGTTTTTCCGGGGCTAATACGCCCAATCCGCCTAATAAGATACCGATAGACGATATATTAGCGAATCCGCAAAGGATATAAGTAGACATCAAGATCGATTTCTCATACATGAATAATCCGGCATCTTTCCATTGCTGCAATTGGAAATAGGCGACAAATTCGTTCAATATGGTCTTTTGTCCCAATAAAGAACCAACTAACATGATGTCTTGGCTGGGAACCCCCGATCAACCACATGAAAGGAGAGGTGATTACGCCCAGTATAAATTGGAAGGTCAAGCCCTGCGCCTTACCGTCCGTAATCTTTACAATCCAGTCGTTCAGTCCGGTATAACGCCCTATCACACCTTCCGTAATATAATTCGCTAACGCTACAAGGGGATATGAATACCAATAACATCGCGGCAATATTCGTCATCAACTTTACGCCGGTAACCGTACCCGATGAGATGGCATCTAGAATATTTGAGTTCTCTTTTTTCCTTACCGGAGATAGCTACATGGTCCGTGGCTTCTTCCGTCTGTGGACAAAAAGCATTTTCGCTAAAACGATTGAACCCGGTACTGCCATTACGGAAGCCGAGAGCAAGTGAGTGGCGAATAAAACCTTCGCCGCCGGGTCTGTTCCTCCCAACATACCTATGTAAGTACCCATTACGGAACCGGCGATCGTACCCATTCCGGATACCATGACCAAAAATATCTCCGAACGATTCATCGTCGGCAGGTAATTCTTGATCAACACAGGAGATTCTGTCATTCCCATAAAAATATTACCAGCGGCCACTAATCCCTCCGAGCCGGATATATTCATGAATTTACGCAATACCCACGCAAAAGGCACCGACTACTTTCTGGATAATCCCCCAATGGTAAAACATGGAAACCAAGGCGGAGAAGAAAATAACAATCGGTAGCGAATGAAGCAAAAACTGAATCCTGCCGCTTTAGAACATACGGGCCTAATAAGAAAGTAAGACCGGCATCCGTGAAGTCCATCAACTTAACAAATATCTTGCCACATCCTTCCAATAGGCTTCCGACGAACGGCACATATAAAACCGCCAAGGCGAATACGATCTGCATGAACAAAGCCTCCACCTACTAATTTCCAATCGATCCGTTTACGGTCATAACTCATCGCATAGGCGATACCTAAAATCGTAATGATCCCAAGCAGACCTCTTAAAAAGTGAGACCAGTCCGAATCCTCCTTGTTCTCCAATCATTTGTTTGTGTCCTCCTCTTCTTCTCGACGGCGCAACTCGTCTTTATACATTTTCGCGTATTCGTAATTTTCGTCGGCTATAGCGTCTTCCAATCGCTCGTTTATTTCTTGGATATCCAATAGGCTTAACCATTTCTTTAACTGGGCTTCGTCCTTAATCTCATCCGGTTCTAATTCTAATAAATTGTCATCGTCCTCCGGTTCGTCAGCGGGGATGGACAGGGTGTCTTCCAGTACGACACCGCATTCCTTTACAATCTCCTCGGAAGTAAAGATGTCGCAATTTCACGCTTGGCGCTATGGCAATCGCGTCGGAAGTACGAGAGTCCAGCATCGAGCGCTCACCGTCGCTAAACTCTAATTCTGAGTAAAACACACCATCTTCGAATTTGTATATGTAGACTTCCTTAAGAATGACGTTGAAGGCTTGCGCAAAAGTGGCGAATAAGTCGTGTGTTAATGGACGAGGAGGTACGATATGCTCCAAAGCGATCGCTATAGACTGTGCTTCAGCGGTTCCTACGATGATTGAATTCGCCGTGGACCATTTTCCTCTGCCAAAATTAACGCATAGGCCCCGGATTGAATTTGGCTGTTCGCTAATCCTTGAACCCTTAATTTTATTCTTGTACTCACAGATCTGAAATTTAAAATTGTATACAAAAAGCAAAAGTAATATTATTTTCAGGGATTATCGCGAATAAATGTGATTAATCACTTTCAGTGTGTTTGGGGTTAAGGGGAAGGATAATAGAAAAACGGCTTCCTTTTCCTATTTCGGACTCTACGGCGATATACCCATCGAAACGTTCGGCTATCACTTTGCAAATGGATAGTCCCAAGCCGGTACCTTTGGCGATTCATCCAGTTTCGTGAAACGATTGAAAACGGCGTCTTGCTTTTCTTTCGGGATACCAATGCCGGTATCTTCTACGAAAATATGTACATGCCGCCCTTCCTCTCGGTATTCATAACCAATCAATATATATCCCTTTTGCGTGAATTTGATAGCGTTGCTAAGAAAGTTGGTAATCACTTGTGTCAACCGAAGCTTATCCGTGGGAATGGATATGCTTTTTTCCGGTATTTGCATACGAAGTTCTACGTTCTCCGGCATTAAAACTTGGAAAGTCTGGTAAATCGTGCTTATTAATTCATTTAGAGAATATTGCTGGAAAGAGAATGACATACGGCCCGATTCGATACGGGAAAGATCTAAGATATCATTGATAAGGTTCAATAACAGATCGCTGTTCGTATTGATTAACTCGGTAAAGTTTTCCCGTTCTGCCTTACTGAGCTCGATGTCTGTGTTCATAAGATTCGAGAAACCGACAATAGCGTTCAATGGAGTCCGGTTTATCGAATGTTCGTTTCAGTGTTTCATTAAAAATCGGGTAGGTATCTTTCTTTTGCTCAAAAAGAATGGATAAGCACGATTTTCTTTTCTTCTTTTTTTCTTGGCAACCTAGGGTTAACAAAGAGACAAGAAATATGGATATGGCAAAAATTAAATATTTATGTGTGTGTTTCATGATTCTTAATAGATGAGATCTTTTTGCAAAGGTAGAAGTTTTTTGACTATCAAAGCAAAAAAAATGGTCATCCGTCACGGACAACCAATCTTCATTGCTAACCTTAAATCTAATACCATGAAAACCACGGTGCAAATATATAGTATTTTATGTTGTACAGCATGATTTCGTGGCGTAAATCCTTGATACGTTAGCTTTATTTTAATAATAGTCCGTCCTGCTAAAGGACCGTTAACAGTTATTGCTTGCTTTTCACGTACTCATCGGCCTTCTCTTTTACCCGATCGGCACGTTTTTTGAGTCTCAGGATGGCTTGAGAACATCTGCATAAACTTGGACGATTTAGCTTCCGACTCACTCAGTTGTAACAATTTATTTAATGAGTTAGACATTCCGTACGGATCTCGCCCGTTATCTATACAAAACTGGAAACCGAATTCGTCCGCCTCATACTCTTGTTTCTGGGAATATTGAGCGCCGGCCAAGGCCTGTGCCATGTCTCCCCAGTTGAGAGTCGGTCAGTTTGGATACGGTTCCACTTACAGCTCCGGCGGCGTTTTTTAGCGGCGGAGGTCAAGTGCGTTTTTTCATGGCGTCTTTAGAGTCGGAATGAACGACGTGCCCGATCTCATGACCGATAACGGCGAATACCTCGTCATCGTCCATGATTTTCATCAATCCGCCACATACGCGTACACTTCCGTCTCCACAGGCGAAAGCGTTTACATCTACTACATTATATACTTTAAATTCTTATCTTGTTGACAGATTGATTTGAAAGACAAACGCTTATAGAAGTTTTAAAAGTTTCGGGTAACGATTTGGAGATTGTGCTAATTTCAGTATTTTACAGTCTCATACTCGTGACAACTATTCTTTAAACAAAGGTAAGAACATTTTTTGATTAAAGAAAAAATCTCGAAGGAAAATAAAAATGTTTGGGAAGAGGATTGGAAAAAATTCAAGAAAGGGAGGTTGAGGGATTAAGTGAGGGAAATTGCATAATCAATTTGTGGTTACCGAAAAAAGGTATATTCGGAATGCCTACATATTGCTTCTACCAGCGATTGCACGACCAGTAATTATATTAAAAAATTACCCCAATCAAGAAGAATTTTTACGTTTCTCGGTTGGGGTATAAAGGTTATTTGAATTGTAACCATACCTCATATATTCAAGCTGGCTTCATTCAAAAGAAAGTCGAAGATGTTTATTATTATTCCTCCATTATTTTGACAGACAAAAGTCAGGGCACTGATAATAATTATCTTTTGAGAACCGTTATTTATATGCAGTGACGATTTCATTCCAAATTGCGAAACTCGGTTACAACACCTTTTAAAGGTGTCTGGAATTACTACCAGTTATGTACATATCCAAATCCTGATTATTCAGAAAACTCATTGGTGGAATTAAAAATTATTCATAGTGCTGATTATTAGCTTATTAACAACTTTTGCTACCCTATCATTGGAAGGATTGGTTATCCCATGCGTTATCTCAACCCTGTTTGATAGAGGATGATAGTGCAGGTATTGGAGGATTTCATCTTCAATAGTCATGTTCTTTTATCGGGACAATTTTGCCTAATATTTATGCTTTTGTTTATCGTTCTGTCCCGATAGAGATTATTTTGGAGGAGAACAAGAAACGCTATCCGGAAATAGAAGTTTAGAATGAACGGCCATTATGTTTTTTAAAACTGATAAAATAGGTTGATAGAATATCATTCATTCAAAAACTCTTAAAACTTATCGGCACGGCATTAGGTTCAAACTCAATATCACATGACTTGCTTTGGCACTTAAAAATATCATAAATGCTTTTCCCTTCCGTATTTTCTATTTTGATTCCCTCTTTCAGGATATGGCTGGGAAATATTATGCCGGAATATTTCTCCACATAAATGGACAATGACTGACCAGTATCATCCATCTCATTCCGCTCCATACATATGACATTGTCTGACAGAGACCTTAAACATTTTGCCAATCCTGCGTGCTTGTCACACAATATAACCAAATCTAGACTTTTCTTTTGGCAATAGTTCTTGATTGCGCTTAAGAACAAATCATTGTCTTTCAACAGGGGAAAGCTGTAATCTATTTTTTGCAGGTCGTCAATGATAATCCGACCTATCTTTTTATCGGCATTCTTGTCAAAGCAAATATTCAGCTGCTCATTCAAATAGTACAGCAACTCATCTGTTGATATGCAGCCCATATTGATATTGAAGGAATGCATCTTGGAATAGCATTTTTCACATTCTGACAATTTGCAATGCCGCGAACAATTTGCTGTGCATAAATATTCGTTCATATCATTAGTATAAGCTGTGTCCGTGCCTTTTTCTTTTCCATTATTTGTGTTATCAAACAAGGGACAGGTTGTATTTTCCATAAAGAATTCCATGCCGGACATACCAAATGCTGCCTAAGATTGTCAATCAATCTGTCAAAAGTCAAAAACAATGTATGGATACCTTGTTTTGCCGCGCAGAAAACAGCTTCCTGCCGCCAAATAGAATTTAAAGGAGTTCGGAGAACCGATTATTGCAATTATTTTTCCGGATGTAGTCCCATTTTTATAACCAAAAAGTTCTTGCAAGGCTTCTTTTACCGTGGTTGTTTTCTTTTTAGTATAGCCAAAATATAGGTTTCGGAGTACATCCATGGCCGAATTTTCAGACTTTTTATACTCCTCATATTCTTTCAGCTTCCCTTTGTTCTTGACATCATCGGAAACGTTTGCATTTACATGGCGCAAATAATGGTTTTCTAAAATGCCCTGTTGGGTCAGAATCTTGGCTTGCGGCAAATACCGTTTTTGTTGCAGCAGAAGATGGGAACTAGGATACACCTCTATTCCGTAATCTCTCTTCTTGTATTCATGCCACCCGTATGCGCACAATTGGAACACGCTCTTGCTTATGCGGAGAGCATGGGATGTATAATTTTCCTTATTGTTCTCTATGCGGCCAAGCTCAATCAGGATGTCTGCACTGATCTTTAATTTTTCATCAAGTCATCAATTACGATAATAGTGACAAGCGCGCTTTTCTCAGTATATGTTCAAAAAAGGCGTCAGCTCAAAACTTTTTAGGTCGCTGTCGTTGATTTCGGTCAATCCGTCTATGACAATGCAGGAAGATGGCATCGATTTGTTCTTGGTGTTCTCTTCCGCCCCCCTTTGTATATGTGAAAGGATTTTTGCTGAATGTGTGAGATGGAGTTGTCACATATTTATATTCCATTTCATTTCTGGAATCTTTATTTTCATTTTCTATAGGAATATGTCCATTGAATCGAACCTCAAAAAGTCATTTCTAAAATCGAAGTTTCCATCAGACGAGAATACATTTGATTTTCTGATAATCGGATATCTTATCATATCGGCGAGTAAATAGTATATTTGCCTGCGAATCTATGGATTGGGCTGTTCTGAAATGCAATGAATTGGTTCGGATGTTGTAAAATACGATACCTCCAGATATATATGAATCTATCTTGCTTTGCAAATTTTCAGGAAATGGTGGCGGGTATTGGAGTGCGATGCTCCCGCACGAATTTTTGCCCGTGTCAAATATCGCATCGGCAAACCGGCTGCCAGTCAGTCGTTGTTTAAGCTGCTTGTCTGACCATCCTGTCAATACACTTGGAGATAATGAAGTCCAAAAAGCATATCGTTCATCTGGTCTGTGTTCTTGTCCAATGAATAGAATGCGGGAACTTGCGGCTTAAATTCCAAATTGTTCAATGATTTGGCGATACCATGCATCATTGCATCGCAAACAAGGGTGAAATGGCATAGAAAATGCAATTGGGTGGCGGTTTGCCAGAGTAGACATTGCGTACATTATCATAATACTCTTCCATCGAAAGGACGATTTCGTTCCCATCGCTCAGAAACGGCTCGTTGAAAGGAGGAAGGTAACCATGTATATGATATATCGGTAGGATATTGTCCGCTTGTTGAGAATTGTTAAAATTCCCATATACTTCTCAATCCTGACTCCGTTTTTCCATCGTTTGTTCCCCATTAACATCTCTTGCTCCTTCTCAGAAAAAAAAAAATGTCTTTATTCTCATACAGGACTTCGACAGCCATGGTAAGGAATTTATCATAATTGTAGGTTACAACAACCACGAGAGGGGTCGTACAGTAATATGAACCGGGCAAGCTGGTATAATGAGTTCAAGGAAGGGGCACCTTCTTTTGATTCTTTTCACTGGGCCATAATGCTCTAAAAAGATTTCCAGTCATCTTGTCCTTGTCGCAATACCGGTACAATTGATGGCGGATCGTATGGATGTAATTTTTACCCAAAATGGATTTGATGATGGAAGCCCGCACCAAGGACGTGAACTCTCCTTCAACGGTAGTGTGTAATGTTTCCCAAAGGGATTGCTCTTCTTCAGTTCTTAGACCGATTCTTTGTGAGGAACATAACAGGTTTTCCAAACGTTCCTTCTCTTTAGTCGTATATCTTTTCTCGGCAGACAATATGGACAAAGCGTCTTTGAGCATCATGTTTAGCAGCCCGTTCCAACTGATATCAATGCTGCTGTCGCTCCCTAAATTGATTCCGGCACCTACAAACAGGACAATCTTTTTTTGTCCTTCAGTTCCTGTCTTAAGGCTTCGATATTCGCCTGATAAAAGTATCGTGTTCGAATATCAGGTGTTTGGATTTGTCTATCTGTCGTTCCATATCCATTCAAAAACGTTCTACATCTGATTCCACAAGTAGCTCTCCTGACTGTACCTCGATGAATGTCAAGTCGGAGATAGCCCCTAACTGTATGTTTAACACCTTTCTTGATCGTAACCGTATCGCCTCTGCTAACAACCGACCTGATATCATCGAGTACCAGTTCTCCCTCGCCGTCGATAAACGTCCAGACTTCATTGCGATGGCGGTGTAGCTGATAGCTGATACCCTTACCGGATTTGATTTTCAGCTGCTTGGTAAGGATTTGCAGCCATCAGGGGAACTCGGCGGTATCGACAACTTTGTATTCGCCCCAGCGGTGCTCCTCGAACATCGGTCGGCGTTGCAGACAATCGGCGTAGGTCTTGATGTTTTCGCTCTTGCTCTTGTCCGAGATCAGGATTCCGTCGTTCGATGCCGCAATGACCAGATTCCGTGTGCCAATACACATGATTGGCAGTCCAAGTTCGTTGATGACGTGGGTATTCTCGGATTCTTCATCCATGATAACATTGCCCATGGTGTGTTCCGATAGTTCATCAGTCAACGTATTCCATGTACCAAGGTCTTTCCACTCTCCGGCAAAAGGTACGACGGCTACCGACTGTGCCTTTTCGGCGACCTCGTAGTCGAAGCTGATCTTGGGAAACTCCCGTAACGGGAACGGATCTCCGCAAATGTGTCGGCTTCAATGTACCGGGCTACGATATCCGTCATATATCCCAACCTGAAAAGCGAATACGCCCCCCGTTCCAGAAAGCACCCTCCGAAATAAGTTTCTCAGCAGTCATCATATCTGGTTTTTCCGTAAAGCGTGATACTTGAAATGTTCCTTTGTTTTGTACATCATTGGCTGGCACTACATATCCGTATTTTGCTGACGGATATGTGGGTTTAACTCCCATCAATACCAGTTCGGCTACATTGTTTTCACTGCATCCGCTATCCTGCGAATCGTATCAAAATAACCAGCTTCAGTATAAGGGTCGCAAGGCATGATGATTACAATCTCATCGGTGGAACATTTTCGTTCGTAGGCCAAATACGAGCTTGCGAGAGCGATAGCTGGGAATGTATCGCGACGCTCCGGTTCCGGTAACTACAGGAATCTCTTCTCCAAGCTGGTTGATGATGACATCCCGCTGCAACTGGCTTGTTGCCACGGTAATCGAATCACAGATGCCGGTTTCCCGTAATTGCCGTACCACCCGTTGCACCATCGACTCTTTCGAGCCATCGGGCGCAGTCAGCAGTTTAATGAATTGCTTTTGACCGTGTATTATTGGAAAGCGGCCACAGGCGTTTGCCCGAGCCGCCGGATAACAGTATGATTTGCATAGATTATGTTCTTTTGTGAGTTTACATCACGAAGTTTGATTTTGCCTAATTTCGTTTTGTGTAAAACGGGTAGGTAATAAATACAACTAACAGAAGGAGATGCGAATAAAAAAAATTCCATTATATTCGATTTTTTCTTTGCAAATAATTAATCAATAATTACCTATTGACTAATTTTGTCATGCATTTTTTCAGCAAATAATTTGGTAAAAAAAACACATAAAAATGTTGCCCATGCCCTAACAGTATTGTATTTAAGAATTTGCTTGTATACTGTTACATTGTAACGAATGAGTTTCATCTTATTATTAGACAGAGAACCTTCCCCTAACTCTATAATATGCCAGTGTGTCTTTTATGCCATATGCTATAGGACATTTTTCATTAGAAGAATTTTCCATGCCCAATCTTGTCTCTTTCTCAATGTTGGCATATAAATTTTTCCTATCTGATGTGTATCATAGATACAGGTCAGAAACCCAATATAGTCATTTCGTGTCATTTTTTTATACGAAATTTTGGAGGGACGATGACGATTCCAAAAACTTTGTCATTCTCATTGCATTTCAAGTAAGAAGAATAGCAGATTTCCACCCGATTTTCTACCATGAACCGTAATTGCACTTCCAATTTTTCCGGTTTCCAACGGTCATCACTATCGCAAAATGCAATGTATCGTCCTTTTGCTTCTTCAATGGATTTATTTCGAGCCACTCCTGCACCTTTGTTTTCCTCCATAACGAAAAGCTTTATTCGCTGGTCATATGCGGCATATTCCTTTATAATCTCACACGTATTATCTGTAGAACAATCATCAGTAATCAGCAATTCCCAGTTTGTATAGAACTGACTCACAATCGAATCAATTGTTTTTTCGCTATGTACTTAGACGAATTGTACGATGGTATTATTATTGATACTAATCCAAAATCTGTTTCCATATAAGTAATGTTTATAACAATACCGTTTCCCAGCATTTCTTGAAGTAGCGCAAATCGAATTTCATAAGAGAGTGAGAGTCCGGTATAGACCTGTTTTTCAATAATCTATTCACGTGATGGGGCAAATCTTCAAAAGAAGTGCAGATTGTTTGCCCTGACATCACTAACAATTCTTCCATTCCACCTTTTCCACTTCCGATAACAGGAGTTCCACATAGCACGGCCTCATGAACTGGCAATGATTCCAGCCTTCTTTGAACAGAGACATTGTTATGACAATATCAGAAGCCAGCAAAAGACGATATTCCTCAAATGGTAACATAAGATTAGGTATAGGAAGTTCCACATCTTTATTCCCGGATGTAACAAAATAGGCATCAATATCCTTCAAAGAATTATAGGTTTCTATGACGCCTTTTTTCTTTAAGCAATTCCCCAAATATATCAGTGGTTTATTTTTGAATCCGTATTGCCTTTTGAATCGTTCTTTTTTTCGTTTTTCTGAAAAAATGATATAAATTAGTATTGAATGAGTTATATATAACAGTTATATTTTTGAAACCATCTTTTCTAACATCTTTCTCCAACAATCTGCAACAGTGACAACTCTTGTAAACCTATTCTTGTTACGATATAATGCCTTTTCGCAAAAAATTTGGTAAAAAGAACTTGTGCCATAGGAAAAAGAACTATCTAAATGGTGTACCACTACGATATTACGAGAATATCGTCCTGCAAACCATGTAGTTTGATTCGTTAAAAATAAAGAGCCTCTATAGAAAATCTATATATTTTTATATACAAGAATAGTATTCTTGGAATATTTAATACCTTTGTTCGATATTTTTATCAGAAAGACACGTTTGAACTCAAATGTATCTTTCAATAGATCAATTACCTGATTTTCATATACACGTCCTCCATAAACCTTGTTGTTAAGGTCTATCTTTACAATTTTTTTCGCATAAATTAGTTGGTAATTTGTTCGATACTGTGCAATATCTTATTTGGAGTTTGCAGATTTATGTCTCAAATCTTGATGTTGAGACAATTCGTATTCATATAATTTCGCTCCAACCATGAAATAATAGATGAACCATTGCATAGCTACAAACAGACCTCTGAAGCCATGTAAACACCCACCTCTACGGAAATAAATTAAGCAAAACACATAGATAGGTTTTACTATTTGTAACTTCATTCCCCATTTTTGCCGTTTTTTTATGCACTCATCCAGTTCGTAACGATAATATCTGTTATTTCTTAACCACCAAGATGAGATATCCGTAAAATCATCATGCACCAATGCGTGCTTCAAATATACCCCTTTTGACCTGATACCTCCACCTGAGCGTGTACTTCCCTTATCTTGATAGCGCCCTTTATCTCGGCGGAACAACCTTGATTGATAATCCGGATATGCAGAAGCTTTACCCATAAACTCACCCCCAAAACAAATTCTTGCGAGGTATATACGCTAAATCTACTTCATTTTCCACTGTCGCAAGGAATTTTGTAACCTCTTCTTTCAATGCTTCTTCCGGTTTTTCATCCGCATCGATGATCATCACCCAATTGTTTGTAGCTTGCGGTATGATCCAGTTTTTTGTTTCGCTGAATTGATGTATTCATGCTGCACGATTTTTTACATCATGCCGACGAGCTATTTCCAAAGTCTTGTCCGTGCTGAATGAATCACAGATGATAATCTCATCTGCCCAGTTCTCAATGCAACAAAGCAGTTCCTCTAAATAAATTTCAACATTAAATGTCGGAATAATCACACTTAATTTGTTGTTCATCCTGTTTAGTATAATCTATATGTAAATTTTCAGATACAGTATATCCCCCAATAAAGAAACCGAGAAAACACATTAACTCCGGTCGGGAAATTGCAGCCTCAAGCGAGAAGCCAGTAATAAGAAATATCAAGGTACACATGCTCCAAGGATTCCTTTGAAAAAATACCCCTCAACGGCTTTAAATACTGTGCGACAATAAATACAATTCCCCAACAATCCGCAATTTGCCAAGATTTCCATAAGACCGTTGTGTATATATGGCATATCCTGCTCCATTTCCCCCATAACGGAGAACGGATAAAGCTATCCATGGCAAAGTTGATTCGGTCTACTCTGGTTTGAGATGAATGGTCTGTAATCGTCATAGCGGTAGTGTTGGAGAATATATCAAACCTGTCGAGTATAAACATCAATAAATCACTACCAGATGCTAATATCGTCAATACCGCAATTATCAAGACACTTTTATATTGTCGTTCTTTGTATTCTACATATACAAAGTACAATAAAGATAATATAATGGCGATAAACGACATTCTCTTTCAGCGTCACGAAAGCTGCGTATGAGAAAATCACAATCAGTAAATAAACTACTTTCTTATTAATGTTTGCACGCGGTAATAGGCAAATAGTAATGACAGACAATGTCTGTGTCAAATTAGAATATGATATTCCATAAATACGGGATTGATTAATGATATCAGAATCCGTTGTTGACAATAAACAACACCGTCATAAAAACCCCAAAAAGCCAGTATTGTAGTGAATGAATAAATGAATGATACTGTGAGTATGCATCGTGAAATCTTTGAAGATCCTCGTATGTTTTTATATAAAGAGGAGTCAAGGTTGCTATGGCCATTACGTCCCACACTGGGCCAATCCATGGAAAAGCTCGCAATATATCAGTTGACAAAAGACCAATAAGAAACGAAACTATAACTGCCAACAAATACAGATACCACCCTTTTAATGCCGACAGAGACTTGTATGTTTCTGTTACAAGCATGATTCCGAACATGGGCATCGCAGGCATTATGTCTCCTAAAACAGGAACTTTAAGTACTGAATAAATGACAACACGATTGCTGTCAAGAAATAGACTTTCCGTCCTTTATCCGTCTGGCACAATTCACCACAAATAAATTGCAAGTAGCGAAATGATGAAGAGTAGTTTAATCATTCTGCAAATCTATCTGTATTCAGCACCCATTGAAGTTGCTTTGCAAAAGCAAATAATTCTCAACCATTCTTTTATCGTGAAATGTTTGAGATATTCCTCGGTATCGGAATAATCGAAAGAGATTTCCTTTTGTCAGAATTTTGTCAATGGCTTTCCTAATTTCACCGGCATCAACGGGAACAGTCAATCCGTATTTGTCTGACATGATTTCGGGCAAACCACCACTATTTGTGGCAATTATTGGTTGTTTAGCTGCTATCGCCTCCAATGCCACAATACCAAAAGTCTCTCTCCTTGAAGGTATTATATTAATCTCACTATTTTGTGCATATTGAACAATGTCATCGGGCACCAACCGGCCTATGAGAGTACTGCACTATCCTTCAATCCAAGTTCCTCAATCATTCGCTGTAGATACTCCTGTTGTGTTCCTTCTCCCGCTATCAGGAGTTTCAGTCCATGAGACTTCTTGCAGTTGGCAAATGCTTGCAAAAAGCAAATTAAATCCTTTTGATTTCCTCCAATCTGCCCCATGCGAATAGGTAAGGGGCTGCATCCCGGCATGGTTGGACATGGTTTGCGGTCTTTGAATCTCGTCAAGTCCACTCCATTATAAACCGTATGCACATTCTTGCATCCGAATACCCTTTGAACACAATGAGCCAAATAGCCCGAACAAGCAGTTACTTGAGCCGACTGTGTCAATAATTTTTTCTGAGCCTTGTATTGCACTGATTCTTTCGAATAGCCTTCGTCGTAGCGCAGCACATCGTGCCCGTGGAAGCAAGTAATTATCTTGAACTTGAATATGCGGTGTAACGCGGTTATGCAAGAAGATTGCGATAAGGGAAAATGGACATATACATAATCAGGTCTTCTGAACAGAAAGAAGAGGAAAAGCATAATGAAAGAAACTCCAAACATGAGCATATTTTTTATATGCTTGTCCGCATTGGCAAATGGCAATCTTATTACTGGAACTTGCGATATTCTCTCATAAATTCTAAGATACCTAGGATACAAATTGTTATGACTATAGTACGGTATCCCCGCCTTCTACACCCTTTCGGCAAATTGCGAAGCCACAGTCTGTACGCCTCCAAGAACAGGTTTATAGGAGTTGGCAAAAATATAGATAGTTTTTCGATTTCATTTTTTCAATTCTTTTGAAATACTGCACGAACACTCCCCTGTGCCAATTATATCCGATAGTCACCATAATGGGGTAGGCTATCAGTTTATTGAAGAAACCTTTTCACATGCTTCAATTTGTGTGCTTGGTCAACGAATGGCACAATACAGAAATAACAGAACTTAGCAAGGTCACGCAAATTGTATATGCCATGTGGGTAGCAGCAATACATATCTTTCCATTTTCTTCGTACCAACAAGTAGGCACGTCCATACATATACTGCTGGTTGTAAAGTCCTTTCCATGTGGCACGATGGTGATGATAAACCCTTAATGTCAGAAATGAAAGAACCTTGTAGCCTGCTTTGATACAACGCCAATTATAATCCACATCCTCTCCTCTGAACATATTGGTATCATACGCCCCAACTTTTCTATCGTATCTCGTTTGTATGATGAGTTCACTCCTGTGTACAGTCCTTGTCTCACAATAGCCTTCTTCATTGAAATGTGTAAATGTAGTAGCATCTGCAATTTTGAAGATTAATCCTTCGCCAGAAGCATCCACCACATTTCCGCCAATTACGCCGGCTTCCGGGATGTTTTTGATGTTCATCAACAAGGCGTTCAATCCAGTTGGGGAATGGTTCCGCATCATCGTGTCTGAAGGATGATGTCACCCTTACATTGGGGCAGACCGATGTTACGACTGGTAGCAAGGTTCACATTCTTTTGTCTTGATTTCTCTAAGTGTAGGGAAAACAACTTCTGCCACTTTCACTATGGTGGCGTGACAGTCATTAATACCACCTCCATTTACTACATACAATCTCGTCAGGTTTTCTCGTCTGTCTTTCAATTATAGCGCATAGTGTCACCGTCTATTAGATTCCTCTATTATATGTACAGATAAAATACGGATACAGTCATACAATAATTATTTAACTAATTCTATATATTGATTGACAATACAGTTCCAAGAAAATTTTTCACTGGCTTTGCGGGCAGCATATGATTTTGACCGAAGAAGTTCTTGTCTTGTAAAAAGTTCATTAAGACAATTATGAATAGCTTTTTATTTCGATTTACGATATATCCAAAGTCGGATTTTACAAATTCTGATAAGGTGGATAGTCGGACACCAATATTGGTATGCCGCAAGCTAGTGTTTATGGGGGACAGCGAAAGCTTGCCCTTTACTAGGTAGGGTAAAATCAAGTTGTATTTCGGCAATAGTTTGGCTAGGTTGTTTACGTTACCTTTAGCGTTACAATATTGTCGAAGCCATTACTTTTGATTAATCTGATAGATAAGTGGCAGATTTTTTATCACCGATCCATTGATATCATATCTGATTTGGTTACGGTTTTTATAATCTGCCAGAGCCTTTATGATGTAATGCATCTTTTCGTTCTCAAAAGCAGCACAGTAATAATATTGAGCTTGCCATTCTGTATTTTATGAGCTGATGGTCTGAACAGCTGGGGTATCTGTTCCATTATAAATCAGAGTCATCGGAGTATTACCCACGAGGGACGTGCTTCCTCTTCCACCATTTTAGAGATGGCCACGACATGAATGTCCTCAAAAATATCGATGTGATTCTTTACAAAAGTCATATCTGCTGGGAATCTGTGACGCAGGCTGTGAAGGACATAAAGATATTTCTTCTGTGAGGAAGAGAAGTTTCTCCATGATACAAAGTTCAGTATAGTAGCTTTGGGGATTATCCCTGACGAAGCCACCACCGGGTAAAAAAAAAACGGCGATTTTTTTCCTGGATACCATCTGCAATAAGGCACCTTCCTGATTTTAATTCTCTCATCTATCTCACCGCACAAGGTTTTCCTTTAGCTGTTCCCCACGCATAAATCACAACATCATATCCCTTGTCTACAAAAGCCTTGGAAAGACTTATGCAAAACGTTCTATACCTCGCGCAAGACGAAATAAGTACGGACATATAATTACTATTCTATTATTCTTTCCCATTTTCATTTTTTTGATCGATAGGTTGATTTTCATTTTTTTTAATCGAATGTTTAAAGTAACTTAGATAGTAAACGGATTGCATATACCGTTTAAAAGGCTAAATGGCAATAGCCGATAAAGAATACCTTCAAGCGGTGCAATGCCGCCGATTGGTTATTAGGTTTCAATGGTATGTCCTTGTAGGCTGTTTTCGCTTTGAATTGCAAGAATTTATTAGCGTATGGATGTGTGCAACCCACTATCCACGGTCTTCCATGAATAGCTCCGGTAAAATGAATGATTGCCGGACTGGATATTCCTTTCTTATATTCCTCCTGGTCATAAAAGGGGGTGTTTATTTTATACAAATCTTTCCACGGATAGCAAAAGGCTATTGGACATGACATTTGAATTGTGGAGGTAAATTTTTTTTTTCCTGCACACACTGCATTGATAATGCCTTGGTCATGATGATGTACCTTACCTCTATTTGCAACTAAAAAATCAACAAACTTCTGCTCCATTCCTTCACTGCGCCATCGGTTCAGAGGAATTATCAGGACACCGGCATTAAATATATGGTTCGCTCATGGGTATTTTGATTTCCTTTTTATAGAGTACGGGCTGATCAATGGGTCTAATATCCTCCTGACCAAACAGTTTCCTAAATCGGTATTAAATAAATCTCTTATGGAACGTTGAATATGATGTCGCAATCAATGTACCAGAACCTTATCCAAATTGCAGGCAGTATGGAACCTGCAAACGACGGCATATGACGTAAGAGAAAATTGTTTCAGGTACATCTGTCATAAGCCGTTCCCTTTTAAATTTTCTATGGGATAGACTTGATAGTTTTCCTCTATACCCCTCTACAATGGTTTGCAAGTTTTTTGATATCCGCAGAATCAATTCCATTACTAAGTAAGTGAAAGTGCAAACTTTCACTGGAGTTTGTCTCAAAAGTGAAACTGCACATATAGAAACTAAATGCAGGTAATTACAATCGGAAGCAACAACAATGTCTGACATACTTTTTAATATTAAAAACAAGGGCTTCATGACATCTACATGAATGACGGAAAGTATCAATGCGGAAAAAAACGAACCAAAACCATATATGGGGTATCGTTTATTGTACTGGGTAATGATTTTGTGTTTGCCCAGATGAAATGATATATATATATATATGTCGCATATTTCTGCCCGGCAGTGGACAGCCAACCTAAACGCCATTTGTATTGCGGAAATGTCAGAGCTGCCATCATTATGCAGATAGTTTGTGGGATGGTGGAAAATAAACCTGAATCCATGAGTGCAGAATTTGACTGGCTGCACGTGCCTCAAATATTGCCGTAATGGTAAATACCATTGCGAAAAAAATGCCCATACTTTCCAGTTTATATTCCATTTTGTGAGCGGACGTATGTTCCAGCCCAATGCTATAAGCGGAATACCTTCAACCACGAAATTGTTAATAACGATGGAACTTTTCCATCCATTTTCATGAATCAGAGATATAGAATAAGGAACTAGACAAAAATATCCTATAATCAACAACGGCAGGAATTTTATCAGGCGAGGTAGTTTATTATAGATGAAATAAATAGTTATACAGTTGTAAATCAATGTAAACAGATACCATACTATACCTCCCCAGACAGGTAATGCCCAGCAGCTGAAGACAGACATCCTTAATCGATAAGGCATCAAGTGTCCCATATAAAAAGCCAAGGATAAGATACAATACATTTGTACCAACTGTGAGTATAGCAATCTTTGCATGTATCCTTTAAACCGCCCCTTATCTATTACTGTCTGCAAGAAAAAACCGGTTATCATAAAGAAAAAGGGGAACAGCGAATCGTGCGGCGACTTCGGTGTATCTGCTTATCATCGAGCCGGGTACAATTTGATAGTGGATGCATACCACTGAGAATGCAGCTAATATCCTCATGGTATCTAATGCACCATATCTGACACAGGCTTTATTGTTCATGCTATTTTATAGATTTTATGTTTGGTGGGACAGTGAGAAGCCCGTTTTCTGCAAGACATGATAATATACAGATTTGAGTTCCTTTCATTTACGTATTTTTGGAAAATATATTTTATATCCTTTTTGGCAGAATGAACAGACTTCCTATAATCAAAGCAGATAAGCATACAAGAATGGAAGAAAGTATAAATTCTACCCAAGTATTCGGAACAATCATAAAACGATAGGTTTGGCATATTGACAATGCAATAAAAATTCCCAAAAACAGGCTTTGCCATGGAATGATAGAAAAAATTCCATTTTAGGTTTAAGCATCTTGCCCCGTAAAAGGGCAGAAATGTCAAGTTCTTTATAATGTTCCAGAATGTTCTAGCAGATGCCAGACAAATCAGTTGTGCCGTAGGATCCTTATAAATATAGAGTAAAACCAACAAGGATAAAAATGTCAATCCGCCTGTAACAAACATTGCTATTGCAGGCATCTTGACTTTATTTGTGGCTCCAAATATGTTCCAGCAGACCTCCAACGGCATTCCAAATATCATATCTAAAGTTGTCAGTATAGTGATGACATATAAAAGAGAACTATTTTGATTAGGGTAACCATCGTGTGAAAAAACTCTCGCCATAAACATATAGAACTGACAGCGGTAATATGACCATTATAGACATGATTTTGACGGACTTAAATACATTCCTTTTTATGCCTTCAATGTCACCTTTTTGCTCCATATTCTGTTATTTTAGGAGCAAAAGAAGAATTTGCCATTTTAAGGACACGTGGTATAAGCACTGTAATAGTGGAAACCACCGAAAGCATCCCCATTATGGCATTACCGATAAACCAATTAGCGAACAGTAAATCAAAAACCTTTTTCAAGCATTGTACTTACACTAATTAGTAAATTCCACACTCCGGAAGATAGGATTTCGCGCGTGCTTTTCCAGTCATAGTTTTTTCGTGACAGATGGAATTCTTGGCGTCAGTTTTCGTTTAATGACAATATTAGCTATGACCAAATACACCGAAGCGAGTACAGATGCTATGCCGAGATAGCTGACACGTGGAGCAAACAGTAGGAAAAGGAATAAAAAGAATTATCGTTCGCCATATTGTAGAAATGAGGTTGCGGATTGAGTTTAGATCTAATCTATTTTTTATAAATGGAGAAACGGTATATACATTGAATGTCAAATTGAGTACCGTGTTCACCGTCAAAAAGCAGAAAGAGACATTTTTACATCGGGAATCAGTGTATTGGGTATGTTTATTATATATTCCA
>VOFC01003334.1_pt1 | contig 24886 bp, 35 predicted proteins | sample 5384161 | NCBI WGS metagenome assembly VOFC01 (sample SAMN12384722, study PRJNA508395) | human gut metagenome | isolation source: healthy gut B | host: Homo sapiens | reverse complement strand
GCCTCGACCCATTCTCGTTTTCAAAGAATGAGCCAAGGCTCTATGTAACAGGATACCTGATATTATTTTTTGCAAATTTCGTCAGAACTCGCCAAACGATCCTGACACTGTTTTTCATTCCATTTCAGCCGGATTTTTACCGAAAATCTGTCAAGGATATGGGGCTAATTTCCCCTCCAAAATGGCCTTCTGTAAACCCATTTTCCCACCCATTAGGCTCAAAAATAGGCCGTAAACCCATGGTAAACCCATCAAAATGGGTTAATTTGAAGTCAAATTTCCTCAAATTTCACCATCGGAATCAGGCGATTTCAGGCATAGAAAAAGCCCGGAAAATGGCGTATTTCCGGGCTTTTTTAGCATTATTAAGCTGTAGATTATCGCTTGCTGAACTGAGGTGCGCGACGAGCTGCTTTGAGACCGTACTTCTTTCTTTCTCTTTCATACGCGGATCTCTGTGGTCAGGAAGCCTGCTTTCTTCAGAACCGGTCTGAACTCAGCGTCTGCCTGAAGCAGTGCTCTGGAGATACCGTGACGGATTGCACCTGCCTGGCCTGTGTATCCGCCGCCGTGAACGTTTACAACGGTCTCAGTTTGCTACCAGCGGCTGACGAACAACTACCTTTAAGGTCTCCAGACCAAAGATACTCATCGATGTCTCTCTTATTGATGGTAACTTTACCAGTACCCGGTACCAAGATATACTCTTGCGATAGATTTTTTTCTTTCTACCTGTTCCGTAATATTTGCGCTGCCATGATTGTTCCTCCTTTCCGTCCCTTTCCCTTAAAATGTTAATTTCTGGTTTCCGGCTTCATGAGCTGCCTGCTCATGATCCCGGTCCTTCATATATATGAAGCTTGGTGATCATGCTTCTTCCTAAAGGTCCTTTGGAAGCATACCCTTAACTGCCAGCTCGATAACGCGCTCCGGCTTCTTAGCCATCATCTCACGCAAAGTAGTCTCTTTCATACCACCTACGTAATCGGAGTGATGATAGTAGATCTTCTGATCTAACTTTTTACCGGTTACTTTGATCTGATCTGCATTTAACAACGATCACATAATCGCCGCAGTCGATGTGCGGGGTGTAGATCGGTTTGTTCTTTCCTCTTAAGATCTTTGCTACTTCTGATGCTAGACGACCTAAAGTACATCCGGCAGCGTCTACTACATACCATTTTCTCTCAATTGTTGCTGGACTAGCCATAAAGCTCTTCATGGGTTGACCTCCTGTTAAACTATCTGATTCTAACGGTTCATCACCGCAATTGATTTTGAAATGTATAGTAAAATGCCTATTCCGGGGCTTTGGCTAAGCATTTTCTCCTAACGTCACAGTTATATATTATATAATAAGCGATTCTTTGTGTCAACGCTTTTTCCTTGATTTTACGCCTTTTTGAGGGTTTTCCACCGTTTTTTTATTTCGGAGAGTTATCCACAGCCGGGAACGCAGTTACCCACCGGCAGTCTGTCTGAACCAGTTTTTCCGTTCTTCGTCGGTCAACGGCACATCTCTGCTGTTTCCGGCATCTCCCCCATAACGCCCGTGTATCTGCCCCGGAACCAGGCGGTCCTTGCCTCTTTCAGGTCACATATAGCCCGGTCTGCTCCGTTCTGGAATGCATGGTGGATATTCGCCGCAGATTCCATCCAGTTCCTCATCCGCGCAAAGTGGAATCACAAAATACGCTGTCTTGTCCTGTTTGATATGAGACTGCCAGAATGTCATATTCCCAGTATTTGTTCTCCCGGTGATGCCAAAAGGCAATTCCTGCTGATACTCCATGCTGACCAGGGGTAAGGCCTCTGGCCGGTGCCGTGCGTCCCCTGCTGCCTGGCGGTCCCTGGCATCCAAATTTCTTCCATCGTCTTCCGGCGGATAAGCCCCCATTCCAACCTCCAGCAGCGTGCCTGCAATGATCCGTACCATATTATAGAAAACCGCTTCCCACTTATGCGGATGGTGATCATGTCATCCTGTTTTGTAATATCAAGACTGTAGATGGTCCGCACGGTTTCCTCTGCCTGGGTCCGCACAGTGCAGAAGCTCTTAAAATCATGCTCTCCACCAGATACGCTGCTGCCTCTCTCATTTTATCAAGATCCAGGTTAAAATAGCAGAAATGGGCATACAGACGCTCCAACGGCATGGAAATTTTCCGGTTCAGCACCTTATATTCGTAGGTTTTGGTACAGTTAGCCTTTCTGGGATGCCAGTCCGCCGGAACCTCTTCCGAACTCTGCACCCGGATATCCTCTGGTAACCGCTGATTTAAGGCAAAACAGATCTTGTCTGCCGGCATCCGGTTCTCCGTATCAAACACCGCCACATTCCACGGGCATGCGCCGGAATCCGTACGGCTTGCGCCGATGACAGAAATTGGTTCTTTTAAAAGAGCTGTCAGTTCCCGGTTAAGCACTTCGCTCTATGGTGATGCCGTTTTGGCTGAAGCTGCCAGCCGCGGTAGGCAGTTCCGTCATAGGCTACCACCATTCTTACTCGTTTCATCAATGTTATCCTCCCAAAGCATCCCGGCCTGAGCTTTCATGATATGCGAGAATCTGCCTGGCAAATTCTCCTGCCGGATGCGCAAGTCAAAAATTTGCTTCCCGGCCATCATGACAGGAAGCAATTTACAGTACGTTTTATTTTATCATGCTACGCACGAAGCAGGATCACGATCATCAGGTAGATCACATACACCAGATATCCCACCTGATCACGCTTGGCATATTTGAGCGGTTTCATCTTGGTACGGCCCTCGCCGCCATGGTAGCAGCGTGCCTCCATAGCCATGGCAAGGTCCGTTGCGCGGCGGAACGCAGAGATAAACAGCGGCACCAAGAAGCGGAACCATGCTCTTCGCCTTCTGGATCATGTTGCCGCTCTCAAAATCGGCACCTCTTGCCATCTGCGCCTTCATGATCTTGTCCGTCTCTTCCACCAGAATCGGGATGAACCGCAGTGCGATGGACATCATCATGGAAACCTCATGCACCGGTACTCCCAACCTTATTTAAGAAACCCAGGCTCTTTTCCAGGCCATCTGTCAGTTCATTCGGCGTAGTCGTCAGCGTCATGACTGAGGAACCGATCACCAGATAGATCAGTCGCAGGGCCATAAAGCCTGCGGTGCGGATGCCCTCCTGGGTAATCTTAAAGATACCAAACTGAACGACCGGTGTTCCAGGTGTCAGAAACAGGTTAAAGCTAACACTGATCAGAAGTAAAAAATAAAATTGCCTTTAAGCCTCGCACCATGAAAGAAAACGGTACCTTTGACATGCGGATGGCTGTGACCAGAAACAGGGTGGCCGCCACATAGCAGGCAATGCTGTTTGCAAAAAACAGAGGAAACGATGAACACCAGCGTTCCAAACAGCTTGGTCCGCGGATCCATGCGGTGCAGCACAGAATCCACCGGGTAATATTGTCCTAATGTAATATCGCGAATCATGGTCTTTCATCCTTCCCGAGCAGATGCAGGATCGCATCCCTTGCCTCTGTCACTGTGGTAATATCGTCTGCGATCGGCACGCCATGCTCCTTTAAGCCCTGCACAATATAAGTAATCTGCGGGGCTGCCAGCCCAATGGCCTCCAGCTCTTTATAATGGCGGAATACCTCTTTCGGCGGTGCGTCAAACACCTTTTCTCCGTGGTTCATGACCATGATCCGGTCCGCATAACGCGCAATATCCTCCATGCTGTGGGATACCAGCACAATGGTCATATGATGTTCCCGGTGCAATGCGGAGATTTCATCCAGGATCTCGTCCCGTCCCTTGGGATCCAGCCCCGCAGTCGGCTCATCCAGGATCAGTACCTCCGGGTGCATGGCCAGCACACCGGCAATGGCCACTCGCCGCTTCTGACCACCAGACAATTCAAACGGTAGACTGCTGCCAGAGTTTTCATCCAGTCCAACCTGGGTCAGTGCTTCCCTGGCCCGGACCTCTACCTCTTCTTTTTGAGAGGCCCAGATTCTTCGGTCCAAAGCAGACGTCTGAGAATACATCCACCTCAAAAAGCTGATGCTCCGGATACTGGAATACCAGTCCTACCTTGCTGCGCAGGGGCCTTCATGTCATAGCCATCCTGGTAGATATTTTCTCCATTATAATAGATTGCCCGCTGCTGGCGCGCAAAAGCCCGTTCATATGCTGCACCAACGTCGATTTACCAGAACCGGTATGGCCGATCATACCGATGAACTGTCCATCTTCGATCTCGAAGCTGACATCCTTTAAAACATACTGCTCAAAGGCTGTTCCTTCGCCATAAATATGATTCAAATGCTCTGCCCTGATCGACATAGCTTCCTCCTTTTATTTTACCTCTGAAAATTTTTCACGAAACATCGGAAGAAGCCTATCCATCAGCTCATCCATCGTCAGGAATTCCATCCGGAAGGTTTACGCCTGCCTGCTTCAGCTCATAGGCAAGCTCCGTCACCTGCGGAACATCCAGACGGTATTCCTTCAGTTCCTTTACCCGGGAAAAAGATTTCCCGCGGTGTTCCGTCCATAACTAGCTTTCCGTCATCCATGACAATGACACGGTCTGCATCAATGACTTCTTCCATATAATGGGTAATCAGAAGAACCGTGATCTTCTCCTGACGGTTCAGCTCATGAAGGGTCGCAATGACTTCCCTGCGACCATTCGGATCCAGCATGGCAGTCGGCTCATCCAGGATGATGCACTGCGGACGCATAGCCATGACACCGGCAATGGCTACGCGCTGTTTCTGGCCGCCGGACAGTTTGTTTGGCGATTTCAAACGGTACGCAGTCATGCCGACTGCTTCCAGGCTCTGGTCTACCCTGCGCCAGATTTCATCCGTAGGTACTCCCAGATTTTCCGGACCGAATCCCACATCTTCCTCTACTACCGTTCCGATGATCTGGTTATCCGGGTTCTGGAATACCATGCCTGCTTTCTTACGAATTTCCCAGATATGAGCATCGTCCGCTGTATTCATACCGGAAATCCAGACAGTACCGTCTGTCGGAAGGAGAATGCCGTTCACCTGCTTGGCAAAGGTAGACTTTCCGGAGCCGTTGTGCCCCCAGAATAGCCACAAAATCTCCTGGTTAATGTCAGGGTCAGATCATCGATCGCACGCTTCACTTCTTCTACATGGTCATCCTCATCCCGGCGGATATAATCGTATATTAACTTTGAAGCTTTTATGATACCCATAAACAAATGCTTCCTTTCCTGTGTATCTCTGTATACATTGTCGTTGTTTCATTTTAAGCGAAATTATACACAGCGTCAAGAAAAAATCCATCTGTTATCCACATTGATCTGCGGTAGATGCAATTCTTCTTATAACATACTCTCGTCGTATACGGCTCTTTGCACCGCCGGTAAACTTCAGTCTTGTCCTGGCACAGATCACCCGGGCTGCTCCGATCTGACGCCGCTCAATCCGTACCGGAACCGCCACTTTAAATGCATGCCGATCAGGGGTGTCACCGATATCCATTCCGGCTGCTGCCCGGATATGCTCCACTGCTGCCGGATGCGCAAAGCTGTGATATGCAGCTGTCGCAAAGGAACCGCCGGCCTTCGGCTGCGGAACCACATTGACCTGCTCATAGCCATAACGTTCTGCCGCTTCCTCTTCAGGATCAGTGCCCGGTTCAGATGCTCACAGCACTGGGCAGCCAGAAATACCTCCGCTTCCTTAGCTGCCCGATATACGCCGTCAAAAAGTGCCTGTCCCATTTCCGGACTGGAAAAGCTTCCGATCCGCTCACCGGCAACTTCGCTGGTAGAACATCCCACCACCAGAATGCTTCCTTTCTTCGGATGCGCTGCCGCAAGAAGCTGGGAGGCTGCCTCATAAGCCTCCCTGCCGAATCTGCATCAGCTCCTGTGTATCTGCCTTTCTGTCAGACAATCCGTTCCCCCATTCTCTGTCTCCTCCATTCTTTCAAATACTGCCTTTCATTATACGCCTTCTTTCCAAAAGAAAAAGAAAAAGATGACTGACAAAAGAGGCTGACGCAAAATGGAACCTGGTACGTTTCCATTTCATGACAGCCTCTCCCTTTTCTCCATTTACTACAGATTAAAAGTCCTCGCGTAATTCGGACAGATGATATCCAGAAAGGACGCAATATCCTTTTTTAAGGCCTGCTCTGCCTGGTCAAATCTGCCTTCCTCCATGCACCGGATAATGCAAAGATGGCCTTCGACATCCACATTCCAGGACCGGTTATCCCGCTGGTCCCAGAAGCGCTGTGCATAGGCACGGGTCAGAACTCCGGTACTGCTTTCCAACATATGGTAACAGTAATCGTTGCCGCTGTAGGAAATGAGCTTCAGGTGGAACTTCATGTTGTTTTTCCCAGTGCTTCAATGCCGGAAGCTCATCTGTCCCATTCCAGCAGCATTCCTTCATGGTGAACTCCTTCAGTTCCGCAATATCTTCCGGGGTAAACGTCGGCGCATAAACCCGAAGCAACCGGTTTCGATCAAAAACCGGAAATCCACGACATCGCGGATCTCCTTCTCATTGATTCGTACCACCTCGTAGCCGTAGCGCGATGGCTGATCAGAACTCCCTCTTTACAAAGTTCAATCAGGGCATCCCGAATCGGAGATTTGCTCACTCCATACTTTGCAATCAGCTGTTTCTCCGTAATAATTTCGTTCTGTTTGTAAATTCCCTGGATAATATCACTCAAAACAGCTTCATAAATCTCGGCCTTTCAAAGATGGCTTTCCACTCATACCGTTTTTTTTTGCCTTCCTACATCATTTTATCAAGCTCCAACAACGCAATTATATATGTTTTCAGGCCATTTAGCAACATCTTCAGCGGAACATTCATCCGGCTGGTGTCCCTGTCCATGACCGCTTTCAAACGGATTGACTGCGTCCGGTACGCCCGGTCCAAAACCGACTGCTACCGGAAGCTTGCGGAATAGGTTCCGCCTCCCATGGTATAAGGCTCGTAATGCTTTCCAAGACATCGTCGCAGATATCGCATAACAGCGGAATGTACGGCCGGTCGATCGGCTGGTAAGCCGGTCTGGAAAGCTCCGTCACCCTGAACGCAAAGCCTTTTCTTCTCTCACTGCATGCCCCGAAGCGACGGCTGACCTTCTCACCATCTGCCGTAACCGGATAGCGGACATCAAAAAAAGAACCTTCATATTTCCGGCTTCCATGCGGGACAACGCTTCCGACAGCGGTAAGCTTTCCGACGCTTCATCCTCAAAAGGAGATATCTGCTCCTGCACCGTAAAAGTCAGAAGTCAGCTCTGCCAGGCCTTTCACTGCATCAGCGCCCAGCTTCCTGAAGCAGGGGTAGTGCCGGATAATGCTGCTGCCAGAACCTGGACCGCGTTCACAGCTCCCTCCGGGAATGCCGCATGTCTGGAAACTCCGGCTGCGGTGATCCGCACATGCGGACCATCTGCCTCTGCCGTAGTGCTTCCTGATCTCCAAACTGACGTTTTACCTCTTCCAGGGATACACCGGAAAGCAGCACCTCTGCCTTGGATGGGATTACATTCACAACGCTTCCGGCATGAAAATCGATCAGATTTCCGTCTGTCTGAAAGTTCAGCTCTGCGCGCAAGACCTTTTCTCCATAGCAGATCGGGAAATTGGTATCGGTGACAGGCACATCCGGGATCTGCTGCGTCTTGCAGAAATACTCGATATCCTTCATACCTGTTTCTTCCGACAATCCAAAATAAATCATGACATCATTTTTTTTAATTCTATTTTATGTTCTTTTAAAAGCGCAGTGCATAAAGCGCACAGATAGCCGGACCCTTGTTATCCCCTTGCACCGCGTCCGATCAGAAAACCGTCCTTTACAGTGCAGCCCAGCGGCGGATACTGCCATCCGTCTCCAAACGGAACAACATCCAGGTGGGCAAACATTCCGATTCGCTTCGGATGCTCGCCGGTACCCGGTACCACACAGCTGCCGCAGTGATATTCATGATTTTACTACCGTAAATCCATATTCTCCGGCAATCTCTGCTGCTTTATCCAGCACGTTCTTACATTCTTCTCCAAATGGCCATGGCCTGTCGTTTCTCTACCGATATAAAGCTCGGTATCGCAAACCAGTTTCGCCAGGTCCCTTACAAAATCATTCTGATTCGCCTCGATCCACTGATCGATGCTCTGCTTTAAAGCTTCATCTGATTTTGTACATTCTGCGCGCCTCCTTTAAGTCAGATGACATGCTACCATATGTCCGTTACCTACATCATGTGTAATACAGGGCACTCGGTCTTTGCATCGTTCTGTAGCGTACTTACATCTGGTGTGGAAATAGCAGCCAGATGGCGGATTCAGAGGACTTGAACATCCCCTGTCAGAATTTCCCGTTTCATTTTATTATCCACATCCGAATCGGGATTGCGGAAAGCAGTGCTTTCGTGTACGGATGCTGTGGATTGTTATAAAGCTCATTTTTTCTCTGCGATCTCTACGATCCGGCCCAGGTACATCACGGCAATTCGGTCGGAAATGTACTTTTACAACGCTCAGATCGTGGGAAATAAACATATAGGTTAAATGCTTTTTCTTCTTTAATTCCTGAATCAGATTCAGTACCTGCGCACTGGACTGATACATCCAGTGCAGATACCGGCTCATCACAGACAACAAATTCCGGATTTAAGACCAGAGCACGCGCGATGACGATTCTCTGTCTCTGTCCGCCGGAGAACTCGTGGGTAGCGGTTCATCATATTTTCCGGCATGCCCACCAGTTCCATGATCTCTTTGACTCCTCTGAACTCTCTCTCCATGGTTCCGATCCCGAAGGCCTCAAGCGGGGCCATGATCAGTTCGAGAACGGTCATACGCGGATTCAGGGATGCGTACGGATCCTGGAAGATCAGCTGCATCTTGCGCCGCATCTGGCGCATCTGCTCCTTGTTCAGTTTGGTGATATCCTCACCACGGTACAACACATTTCCAGCTGTCGGTCTGATCAGCTGGAGGATACAGCGGCCCAGTGTGGACTTGCCGCACCCGGACTCACCTACAACGCCGATGGTCTCGCCTTCATAGATGGTCAGATCTACAGAATCCACTGCATGGACAATCTTTAACGGCTTTCCAGTCAGGCTCTTTGATGTTACGAATTCTTTTTTACTTTTGAACTTCCAGTAATACCTTCTTATCCTCTGACATCATCCTGACCTCCTTCCGGTGCGTACTTCCAGCAGCGTACCTGTCTTCCATTTACATCGTAAAGCCCCGGCTCCTGCTCCCTGCATCGTTTGTCTGCTTCCGGACATCTGGTGCAGAAACGGCATCCTTCGGCATCTCGGACAGATCCGGAACTGATCCCGGAATGTTGAACAGCGGATCATCGGAACTCTGGTCCAGACGCGGAATGGACTTTAACAGACCGCGGGTATACGGATGGAGCGGATCTTTGAAAATACTTCTTACGTCTCCGTATTCCATTTCTTTTCCTGCATACATGACCATGATCTTGTCTGCCATCTCTGCTACAACTCCCATATCGTGGGTGATCAGCATCAGAGACTTATTCTCCTTTCCTTCAGCTCCCTCATCAATTCAAGGATCTGGGCCTGGATCGTCACGTCAAGGGCTGTCGTCGGCTCATCTGCAATGAACAGTGATGATTGCAGGACAGTGCCATGGCAATCATGACACGCTGACGCATACCGCCGGATAACTGGTGCGGAAACTCTTTTCAGGCGCTGAGCCGGGGAAGGGATGCCGACTTTCGTCAGCATCTCCTCAGCTCTCGCCCAAGCCTCTTTTTTATCCATCTTACTGTGCGCGGTAATGGTTTCTACCAGCTGCTTACCGATCGTCATAACCGGGTTTAAGCCTGTCATGGAATCCTGAAAGATCATCGCTATCTCATTTCCACGGATCTGACGCATCTCCTTTTCTGACAGCTTTGCCAGATCGCGGCCTTCGAACAGAATCTCTCCAGATGCGATTTTTCCTGTCTGCTTGGGAATCAGCCGCAGGATCGACATACTTGTAACGGATTTTCCACACCCGGATTCACCCACGATTCCAAGTGTTTCTCCTCTCTTTACATGAAAGGATACTCCGTCTACCGCTGTCACGGTTCCATTCTTACCTGAAAACTGAGTAACGAGTTTTTACTTCAATTAAATTCTCTGACATTCCAATACCTCGCTTTTCGTATGGTATTTAACAGATGCTTATTTATTTACTTTCCATTCCCATACATTCTTGTTAATGTTGTAATCGATTGCACCTTCGCGTACATTCTCAAGCTTCTCGTTATATGCAAACAGATCGTTGGTGTGATACAGGAATGCCATCGGCATCTGTTTGAATAACTCTTCCTGATACTGATCGTAGATCTTCTTACGTGCCTCAAACGTGATTTCCTTTGCACCGGACTCACCGATCTGACCCAGGGTCGGGTCGGATAACTGTGCAAAGTTGTTCATGTAACCAGCAGTTACGTTCGGTACAGACTCAGACGGATCAACGGAACCTGCGGAACCGATGAAGCACAGATCGTAGTCACCGTTTCTTGCGTTGCGTGGTATGGGGGTCGGGAAGTCTAAGGTCTGGATCTTGGTCTTGATGCCGATCTTCTGTAAATCCTGCTGAATCAGGATCGCAGATTTCTCACGAACTTCGTTACCGGTAGATACCAGTACCTGCAGCTCACGGTTGCTGTCCCAGCCAGCAGCCTCCAGCATGGATTTTGCTTTCTCCGGATCATACTCGATCGGCAGCAGCTTCTCATCAAAGTACGGATGATCTTCAGCCAGAGGTCCGATTGCGATACGTGCCTCACCCTGCAGCAGCTGGTCAACGATAACCTGGCGGTTGATCGCAAGGCTGATTGCGTGACGGACATCCTCGGTCAGATAATCTCTGGAGGTGTTCATTGCCATGTACTGATATGCGAAGGTCGGTACAGATTTCGTAACGATACCCTGTGTATTCTTAGCTGCTTCCCAGTCTGCTAACGGGATCTGGCTGTTGGCGGACAGAACGTCGATGTCGCCGCTCATTAAGCCGGATAACAGGTTAGTGGACTGTACCTTCTTGAATACCAGACGGTCAAAAATCCGGAGCGCCAAGATAGTAGTCTTTGTTTGCCTTGAACTCAATGGATACGCCAGATTCCATGCTGTCGAAGATACATGGGCCGGAGCCAATCGGTTTCTGCCAGAATGCGTCGTTTACCAGATCTGCGTCAGAAATGCTATCCAGCAGATGCTTCGGCATAATAAAGAAGTCACGGTTAACCAGTGCGTAAATGATAGCTGGATCCATCGGGGTCTTTAAGGTAAACTCTACGGTATGATCGTCCAGAGCTTTGACCTCGATACTGTCGGTGCCGGTCTCACATCCGGTCTCATCGGTTCCTGCAAAGTACTGCATACGGATTCTGCGCAGATAGCTGTACTCGGAAGAAGATGCAACCTGTGCGGAGTAAACAACATCCTCTGCGGTTACCGGTTCTCCATCCTGCCATTTTGCATTCTCATTCAGATGATACGTGATCTTATCCTGAGCCTCATTGGTCTCCCAGCTCTCTGCCAGACGCGGTCCAAAGGTACCATCGGTGTTGATGACCATCAGACGGTCAAACATCAGCTCGATCACGTTATCCGCACCTGCGTTGGTGGTGTTCATCGGCATGAAGGTATCCCAGTCACCGGTCTGTGCCATGGTAATGACTTTCTCACCGCCTGTGCTTCCTGCCTCTGCAGCCGCGCTGGTCTCTGCGGAGCCACCTGCTGCTGCGCTAGTCTGATTTGCGCCGCCGGAAACCGCCGCATGCGGTAAGGAGCATTGCTCCTGCCAGAGATGCAGCAACCACTTTTAACATGTTTCTCTTCATAATATTCCTCCTTAAATTTATTTCTTTTTTTTTTTGGTTTTGGCATCCAGGGCATCCCGGATTCCATCTCCTATGAAGTTAATACCGGATACAGTAAGCACCAGCAGGATTCCCGGCGGTACCCACAGCCACGGTCTTGAGGAAAGTACGGTGATAGACTGTGCCGCGTACAGGATATTTCCCCAGGATGCTTCCGGCGGCTGAACACCCATACCTAAAAAGCTCAGTGCAGACTCCTGAATGATCGCCTGCGCTGTACGGAATGTAAAGTTGATCAGGATCGAGCAAATGCGTTCGGGATCACATATTTGATCAGCAGCGGGATATCTTTGATTCCGACTGACTTGGCAGATTCCACATACTCCTTCTCTCTGACCGACAGCACATTGCCATAGATCAGTTTTGCGAAATCGGTCCAGCCCAGAATACCGATGACCAGGGTAACCGTCCATACCGAAGGTCCGATAACGGATACCAGCACCAGGATCAGGATCATGGACGGGAATGACATGAAGATATCTGCGGTTCTCATAACGATGGTTTCCCAAATACCTTTATAGTAACCAGCGATCAGGCCCAGTGGTACACCGATGCAAAGACTGATGATCGCGGAAAGCAGTCCCACCAGAAGGGAGATCCGGCCTCCGTAAACCAGTCGTGCAAATATGTCACGGCCGGTATCATCGGTTCCTAAAATGTGTCCCGCTCCCCGGCTTTGCGCTGAACGCGAGAATATCTGACGTATACGGATCCAGCTTCATGATCATAGGAAGCACAATGACCAGGATCACTTCCAGTAAAATGACCGCAACACCGATCATGGCCAGCTTTAGTGCGCTGTAAACTTCCGGAGCACGTCACGATAGTATGAATCTTTTTTTCAACTGTTTTTGTGGACATTTCTCTCCTCCTAACGGCTCTCTTTATCTTTGGATCCAGTAAGCTGTACGCAATATCCGTCAGGACATTGCCAATCAGGACTGCTGCAGCAATCACAACGGTGATTCCCATGATCATCGGGTAATCTCTGGCGTTGATGGACTGGACCATCAGGCTGCCAAGTCCCGGCCAGCTGAATACCTGCTCTGCTACGACCGCTCCGCCGAACATGAACGGGATCATGGTACTCAATACGGTAACAACCGGAATCAGGGAGTTTCGTAAACCGTGAACGATCACGACTCTCGGCTCAATCAGGCCCTTTGCACGGGCAGTGCGGATGTAATCCTCATTGAAGACTTCCATCATGCTTCCTCGTGTCTGGCGGAGAATGCTTCCGATATTAAAAATAGTTAATACCAGACAGGGCAGAATCAGATGATGCGCCGCCGATGCCGCTGTATGAATACCTGCGTCATACATACCGCCCATAGGAAGGACTCCCAGCCTTACCGCAAATATGTAGATCATAACCAGACCTGTAAAGAAGGTCGGGGTAGAAGCACCTACAAAAGCCAGTCCGGAAGAAATATAATCCCATGCGGAGTAAGGCTTGTATGCTGACATGATACCAAGCGGTACCGCGATCAGCACGGATAGTGCTGTTGAGGAAAGGGTGAGAATCAGAGTCGGTCCCAGTTTTTCCAGAACCTGTCCGAGAACCGGCAGGCTGTTCCGGTATGAGATTCCCAGATTTCCGTGAAGCATGGATACCAGCCAGCGGAAATACTGAATGATGGCTGGGTCATTGAGACCCATCTGCTCTTTTAAGGCCTCCATACTTTCCTTTGTTGCCATTGGATCCGCCATCAGCATTTCCAGTGGACTGCCCGGTGCAAGCAATGAAATTAAATACACCAGGACTGTAATTCCGAAAAATGTTGGAATTGCTACTAATAACCGCTTGATGGTATATTTTAGCATGCGTCTATCGACCTCCGTATTTTCCTGATCATTCCCAAAACCTGTTCCCGAGTCTCAAGAATATCATTGTTATATTACTGATAATATCACCAATATCTAATTTGTCAATAGTAAAGGGTTTAAAAACATATTTTTTGTTGATTTTGACCGTTTTCTTGTTTTTTTTCTATACACATCTACCAATCTTTCCATTTTGTCAGGGCCAATCTTGACGAACCATCCGAAACATGATAAATGTATTTTTGACAAGGAGGAAATCAATCATGAATGTAAGTGAAAGATTTTTAAATTATGTACAGTACGGCACCCAGTCTGACATTACCAGCTCCACCGTACCTTCCACCAAAGGACAGCTAGTTCTGGCTGCCCGGCTGGCAGATGAGCTGAAAGCTCTCGGTATTACTGACGCCCACACCGATGAAAACGGCTATGTATACGGCCATATTCCGGCTGCAAAGGGCTGCACCGGCGCCTGTCTGGCACTCATTGCGCATATGGACACTGCCATGGACATGTCCGGTGACAATATCAAACCACGCATCATCCGCAATTATGACGGAAATGACATCATTCTCAATGAAGATAAGCACATTGTCTCCGCTGTTTCTGTATTCCCGAATCTGAAAACATTCATTGGCCAGGATCTGATCGTCACCGATGGCACTACCCTGCTTGGTGCAGACGACAAAGCCGGCGTGGCAGAGATCATGACTCTGGCAGAATTTCTGATGCAGAACCCGGATTATCCGCATCCGCCTGTCTCCATCCTGTTCACTCCGGATGAAGAAATCGGCCGCGGACCAGACCACGTAAACCTCGAAGAGGTCGGCGCTGCCTATGGCTATACCATCGACGGCGGCCTGATCGGTGAGTTTTCCTATGAAAACTTCAATGCCGCTTCTGCAGTTGTTACGATTCACGGAGTCACTGCCCATACCGGCTATGCCAAAGGAATCCTGAAAAATGCCATTCAGATCGCCATGGAATATCAGGCACTGCTTCCGGCATATGAAACTCCGGCATGCACAGAGAACCGGGAAGGCTTCTATCATCTGGACAAGATTCAGGGACGAACCGAAACCGCCGTCATGAACTACCTGATCCGCGACCATGACGAGGCACTGTTCCGGCATCGTCAGCAGATCATGCAGGAGGCAGTCGATTTCATCAACAAAAAATATGGTGCCGGCACTGCCGAGATCACCATCACCGAAACCTACCGGAACATGTATGAGCAGGTCAAAGGCCACGAGAAGCTTATCTCCAATGTCATGACTGCCATGGAGCACTGCGGTATCACCCCGATCGTCACCCCGATCCGCGGCGGCACAGATGGCGCGCGTCTTTCTTATCAGGGACTCCCATGTCCCAACATCTGTACCGGAGGTCAGAATGGCCATGGACGCCATGAATTTGTATCCATTCAGTCCATGGAAGCTATCACCGAAATGCTGAAGGAGCTTGTAAAACTCTTTTGCCTGAGATGAGGTGAAATAAAAGAACCCACACAGAGTCATGAATGCTCACACCTGTGTGGGTTTTTCTCTACATACTTATTATATAGGTAAATTGGTTTTTGTCAACTGTTTCTTGCAGCAAGTACTGCGGCCTTTACCTTTATCCAGATCCTGTTCTGTTGCCAATGCAGTCTGCTCCAAGGATCAGGCCTTTTCTTCCGTACTCACGAATAACTTTCTTTACCTCAGCCTCAACCTCTTCTTTGGTTCCATCAACAGAACTCCGTGACGGTTCGGCAGGCCACCCATAACGGTCTTGCCCTGGAAGAGTTCTTTTCCTTTTTCCAGATCAAACGGTTGCCTCAAATACACCCCAGTTCACAACATCTGCATACGGAGCATAATCTCTGTAGCGCTCCATATTCAGGTGATCCTTACAGATGTGCAGGAAGCAGTATCCGCCTGCCTCTTTGATGGCCTTCATAACCTGGATATCAAACGGTTTAATCCACTTTGCGAACTCTTCATCCGTAAAGAACTCATACTCGCCGCCAAGGGATGCGTAATAAACAGAATCCAGACCAGCCTCAATGTAAGCCTTTGCCAACAGGCAGAGCACATCGGTAATGCGCTGCATAGCGGAAAGCATCTTCTTTTCATCCCATCTGAGGAAATCTACCTGCATCTGTCTTGCTGCATAATAATTGATACCGGCCTGCTCAATCGGATGAATGCCGGATGCACAGATGCCGTGGAGAGTACCCATGGTAAATACATCCTTGTCACAGCCCGCCAGGATCTGCCTGGTCAGTTCAATCTGCTTCTTCATAAACTCGTCTTCCATGGTCATAACAGGAATCAGACGGTCATAATCGTCCGAGTATGGATGGTTCCGAATACCGGTACCAGATTCTCATTCATGATCTTACAGATATCCGCATCTGTATCCCGAAAGAAATCCAGATGTGCCTTCACATGCCTCTCCCTGCTTCTTGTCTGACGGGAAATGAAGAGAAAAGCTGGACGGAACACCGTCGATCTCTCGCTGCTCGATTGCTGCAATTACACGCTCTTTTTTCGTCATATCATTACTCCTTTTCTTTCTTAATGCTAAGCTTAATATATCACTGATATTATCAGCGTGCAATCCATTTTCTGTTTTTTTCTGTTTTCCACATATTTTTCCGTTCCAATTTATGCAAGTTTCATAAATGAAAAAGAGACTGTTTTAGTGTACCCAGATTCCCTGCTGATTCACATAAAAGGTATCGATGGTAGTATTCACTGCCTTGTTGCCCTGTCCCGGATAGAAATAATACCAGTTGCCGTCTACCTGGTACCAGCCTTCAACCATGTAACCAACACCGTCCAGATAATAGGTCTTGCCATCGCGGTTCAGCCAGTGACCGCATACCAGACAGCCATAGTACTGGTCCTGAGTCTCGTTCATATAGCACCAGCGGCCATTCCAGGAAAGCCATCCGGTGATCATGGCACCGCTTCCGTCCAGATAATACATCTGACCATTCCGCTCCTGCCAGCCGGTGAGCATTCTGCCGCTCGCGTCAAACAAATACCAGCGCCCGCCTACTTCTGTCCAGCCATTCTTCACATAGCTGCCGTCCGGATAGTAGTAATACCAGGTGTTGCCGTACTTGTCGCCAGCCTGCATTCGTATTACCGGAGGTGCCGCTGTCATTGCGGCCACTGCCATCTGATACATCTTCCTTTGCCAGATAGATCTCGTCGGACTCTACCCACTCACTGCTCTTGCCGTAATCATCCTGTTTGGATGTCTTGGCGATGGTGCGCACGCGGAACTTATAGGTGCCTGCCTGAGTCATGTATGGATAGAAGTTATATGTTTTGCCGGTAGTCTCTACCGTGTGGATCTTGGAAGAGCCCTTTACGGAGTTCTACCTCATACTGACCGGTTCCGCCATTATCCGGTTCTTCCCACTTTGCGGTTCCCTTGGCATTATCCTTCCAGTACGCATCCTCCGGTGCCTCAAAGGTACCTTTGATCGGTTTCAACTTTGCCTTGATGACCAAATCCCCACTGCTCTTGCTGGCACTGATAAACTCAGCGCCCTTCACAGTTACGTTGCTGGAACGGTAGGTTCCCTTAAACGCATAATCTGAATCAGTCACTTCCAGGCGGATCTTCAGTTCCGGCTGATATCCCACACTGATTTCTTTAGAAGAAGATGTTGTCCAGTCTGCCTCTTTGATCTGGTAACGGTCAGTAGATCCGGAGATGGCAATACCGCCGCCCGGTGCAGTGGTACTGTCAATGTCAATAGAAGCATCTCCAATCCTATCTCCAACTTCCAGGTCTGTGTAAATCTGCAGCTTTACACTGGAAATTGTTTTGTCAGCCGCATAGGCTGTAGTCATGCCTGCTGTGCCTGTGCATAGCGCCAGAATCAGTCCCCATACTGCAAACCTTTTCTTTGTCATACTCATCCTCACCTCACTCTTTATTTTCAAAATAAATATTGTTTTCTTTTGTAATTTCATTATAAGTGAAAGAAGGTGTCCAGTCAACTTACGTATTTCTTACTGATTTTCCACAATATTGCCATAAACCTAAATATTTTGAACAAATTATTAAGTTTTTAAAAGCATGAAAAAAAGCTCCCGAAGAACGAATCTCCGGGAGCCTTAAGCTCATAAATTTATATGATTATAAAATTAAACAAGCTCTAACAGCACTTCCATAGCGCCGTCGCCCTTACGCTGGCCGATCTTAACGATACGGGTGTAACCACCGTTGCGGGAAACGTACTTCGGAGCAACCTCGTCGAAGAGTTTTGCCGGGATATCTACGGATTTGGTGTTTTCTTCTTGCCTGCTCTTGCAGTCGGAACGTCTGTTACATCGTAGAGAACCTTCAGCATCTGACGACGAGCATGAAGTCTGGACGGCTTATCTTTTTGATTTCCTTCTGAACTTCATCATAAAAACGGTAACTTTCTTGCCGTTTTACTACTTCTTTGACTCTCTTACCCTCAGCGTCCTTCTTAGCAACCTTAGCGGTAACAGTAACGGTCTCGAAGTTGTCTTTCTCTTTTTACAGCCAGTGCGATCAGACCCTCAGCAACTTTGCGGATCTCTTTTGCTCTTGCCTCAGTAACGTTTTGATGCATTCCATGATACAGCAGTGCAGTTACCTGGCTGCGGATCATTGCTTTTCTCTGGCTGGAAGTTCTTCCAAGTTTTCTATAACCTGCCATTTTATTTTCCTCCATATAAATAAAATGTGGAGTGCAGTCCCACGCCATTTGGTCTTACCGGACCACAGCTTCCATGTTTTTCATAATGTAGCGGCTCTCTGCCTGATGGACTTACGGAGCCGCCACTTAAAAATTCGATATAACTTTCATATTGGTGAATTAAAATTCTTCGCTTTATTCCTCACTCGGGTTCAGCTGAAGACCTAATTTTTTTAACTTAGCCAGAACTTCCTCTAAGGGACTTACGGCCAAGGTTACGAACCTTCATCATATCCTCAGGAGTTCTGTTGCACAGCTCCTCCACAGTGTTGATTCCGGCTCTCTTTAAGCACAGTTGTAGGAACGAACAGACAGTTCCAGTTCATCGATGTTCATCTCGAGAACTTTCTCTTTCTCATTGTCCTCTTTCTCAACCATGATCTCAGCGGTCTTGGCATTCTCAGAAAGATCGATAAAGAGATTTAAGTGCTCGCTCAGAACTTTCGCTGCAAGGCTTACAGCCTCATCTGGAGCCAGGTGCCGTTGGTGTAAACATCCAGGGTCAGCTTATCGTAATCGGTAACCTGTCCAACACGGGTGTTCTCAACAGACATATTGACACGCTCAACTGGTGTGTAAATGGAATCAACAGCAATAACGCCGATGGGGAGATCCTCACTCTTATTCTTATCAGCACTTACGTAGCCTCTACCCTTGGTGATGGTAAGCTCCATGTAAAGCTTGCAGTCTGTGCCGCCGCTTAAGGTGCGATTACCTGCTCCGGATTGAGAATCTCGATGTCCGGTCAGCCTGGATATCAGCTGCAGTGATCACGCCCTCGCCCTCAAACTCAATGTAAGCAGTTTTTACTTCGTTGCTGTCACTGTTGTTCTTAATAGATAGGCACTTGATATTCATAATGATCTCAGTAACATCTTCCTTCACGCCAGGAATGGAACTGAACTCATGCAGAACGCCTTCGATTTTCACCTGACTGACTGCTGCACCCGGCAAAGAAGAAAGCATGATTCTTCTCAGGGAGTTACCCAGGGTTGTAGCCGTAGCCTCTCTCAAGTGGTTCAACGACAAACTTGCCATATTTCTTATCATCAGAAATCTCAGCAATCTCAATGTTTGGTTTCTCAAAATCGAAACAAGAAGCCCCTCCTTTTGGGTTCTTCTATCGAGGGAAATTGGTATACTCTTAATTATTTGGAGTATAACTCGACGATAAGCATTTCGTCTACTGGAACATCGATCTCATCTCTGGACGGAAGCTCTTTTACGGTACCGCGCAGATTCTCCTGGTCAACATCCAGCCAAGCCGGAACCAGACGTCCTGCATGTTACCTCAAGAGCATCTTTGTATCTCTGAGAAGATTTGCTTTCTCTTTTACTTCAATTACGTCACCAGCTTTTACCAGGTAGGACGGAATGTTTACACATTTGCCGTTTACGAGGATGTGCTTGTGATCTACCATCTGTCTGGTCTCGCACGTCTGGTGCGGCCGAATCCCATACGGAATACAACGTTGTCCAGTCTGCGCTCTCAGAAGGATCATCATGTTCTCACCAGTCTGGCCTTCATTCTTCTCGGCCTTTGGTGTAGTAATTTCTGGAACGGTTTCTCTAACACACCGTAGATGAATTTTGCTTTCTGCTTCTCTCTTAACTGGAGACCATACTCGCTTACTTTTCTGTTAGCTCTTTTTAATTCTCTGTTTGATTTTTTATCTATTCCTAAATAGATAGGGTCTATACCAAGAGATCTACATCTTTTAAGAACAGGAACTTTATCAACTGCCATCTTTTCGTTTTCCTCCTACCTCCTAATTAGCGTAGTGAACTCTTCTACGTTTTGGCGGACGACATCCGTTATGCGGAACTGGAGTCACATCCTTAATGCTAGTTACTTCAAGACCACATGCCTGAAGCGCACGAATAGCAGCCTCACGGCCAGATCCCGGTCCTTTAACCATAACGTCTACGGATTTTAAACCATGTACAAGAGCTGCCTTAGTTGCAGTTTCTGCAGCCATCTGTGCTGCATATGGAGTAGATTTCCTTGAACCTCTAAATCCCAGACCGCCTGCACTTGCCCAAGATAAGCATTACCCTGTGCATCTGTTAATGTCACGATGGTGTTGTTAAAAGATGACTGGATGTGCGCCTGTCCGCGTTCAACGTTTTTCTTTACACGCTTTTTTGTCACTTTTTTAGCAGTGGACACTTTTTTATGCCATTTTAAACTAACCTACTTTTCCTTGCTCATTTACGAACCCTGTTTCCTGTCTTTAAAACATGCAACGTGATTCAACATATGTTTACTTATTTCTTCTTGTTTGCAACAGTCTTTCTTCGGACCCTTGAACATGTTCTTGCATTTGTCTTGGTCTTCTGACCACGAACAGGAAGTCCCTTTCTGTGACGGATTCCCTCTGTAGCATCCGATTTCCTGAAGTCTCTTAATGTTCAGGCGATTTCTCTACGAAGATCACCTTCAACAGTCATCTCATCAATTACAGCACTGATTTTCTTAACTTCGTCATCGGTTAAATCTTTGACACGAGTGTCAGGATTTACATTTGCCTCAGCAAGGATTTTGTCTTTGCACTTGCTCTACCGATACCGTAGATATATAGTTAAGACCGATTTCGACACGTTTTCTCCCTTGGTAAATCAACACCTGAAATACGAGCCATGTACTGTTTCCTCCATTTTCTTTACTGAAATTGTCCCGTAACCTTGTATCTGTCCAAGGCATGAAATCGGTATGCATCTTTAATTTCACAGCTTAGTTTTAAGTTCCCTAATGAATGTGCCTCGGTTCTGAACACCCAGTTTTCTTTTGATTTTGCATTTTTCGCAAATCGGTTTTACTGATGATCTAACCTTCACGGGGAATCAACTCCTTTTCATTGCTATGCCTTTGTCAGATGTTACAATGCCCTTTTCTGTTGAAATCTTTGCATTTTTCAAATCGGTTTCCAAACTATGGATAAATCAACACCTGTTTCGTCCATTTGGATTCTCACAAAAAATAATTCTGATTTTATAACCTTTTTTCAGTCAAAACCTTGTTTTTTGTTTTACAGATTCAACATTTTTTCCTAACTTTTTCTTATTTATCTCTCCAGATGATTCTTCCTCTTGAAAGATCGTATGGTGACAGCTCTAATGTTACTTTATCTCCCGGCAGGATCTTGATAAAGTTCATTCTCAGTTTCCGCTGATGTGAGCTAATACCTGATGTCCATTCTCAAGTTCTACCTGGAACATTGCGTTCGGCAGCTTCTCAACAACAGTTCCCTCAATTTCAATAACGTCAGCCTTTGACATTCTATCTTCCTCCTACTTTTCTTCTTTCATCCAATCCTTAATTAACTTTCTTATGCCTGCATCATCAAGTTCTTTCATATTATATATTCCATGAACGATCTGTACATGTTTTTTTTTTTTTTTTCGGATGGCCGATAGTGTTCTGATTCGTGTCCATCCACCAGATATACATATGTATCATCCACTTCTTTTTATGATATACATCTTTGCTTTATCATGTCCGGCTTTTGATCTTGCAAGCATTCCTGCTTCATACATCACCATATCTGTTTCCTCTTTATTATATCCGTCTATTCATTGTCACAGGTTAAGGACAGAATTCTAGGTTCGCCCATCGGTGATCAGTATCGTGTTCTCATAATGTGCCGATAAAGAACCATCTCTTGTTACAACTGTCCAGTCATCATCCAGCCAGTCAACTTCGGTGTTCCTATATTGATCATCGGCTCGATGGCAAGTGTCATACCTGGTCTTAATTTTACACCCTGCCTTTACGTCCCAAGTTCATAATTCGGGATCTGCCTCATGAAGATGCTGTTCCGATTCCATGTCCACACCAGATCTCGTACAATACCATAACGGTATTTTGCCGCATACCGCCGATTGCCTTGGAAATATCATATGAGATGATTTCCTGCTTTCGCAAATTTTATTCCTTCAAAAAAGCACTGCTTTGTTACCTCCATCAGCTTTTTGGCTTCTTTGGAAACTTCTCCGACTGCATAAGTACGGGCCGCATCAGAATGATATCCTTTGTAGATCAGCCTGCATCCAGATCTTTACCAGATCACCATCCTGGATAATTTTGTCCTTATCCGAAGGAATTCCATGAACCACTTCATCATTCACTGATGCACAGATGGATGCCAGGATATCCATTATAATTCAGAAAGTTCGGAATGCATCCATGGAGCGGATCATATCTTCACCGAGTACGGTCGATCTCCTTGGTGCTCATTCCCGGTTTGATATAAGGGATCCAGTTCCGTCATGGACCTTTCCAGAAGATGTCCAGACTCCCTCATAAGTTCAATTTCTTTGCTGTTTTAAACTGACATTACTTCTTCCTCTATTCTATTCGCCAAGGATCTTACAATTGCTCAAAATACATCATCCATATCAACTTGTTCCGTCTACAGTTTTTAAAATACCTGCCCTTAGTATAATAATCGATCAGCGGCTGAGTCTGATCATGATATACGTTCAGACGCTTCTGTACAGTCTCTGGCTTGTCATCATCACTTAAAATACCAGCTTCTTTTCCCGCATACATCACAGATTCCCTCTGTCTTGGTCGGTGCATATACCAGATGATAAGTTGCTCCACATCCTACGCATGCACGGCGTCCACCCATGCGCTTTACAATATTCTCATCCGGAACATTCACATCAATTGCATAATCAATCTTGTCTCCCAGCTTGCCAGATCCTTATCCAGAGCCTCTGCCTGTGGAATTGTTCTCGGAAACCATCCAGAACATAACCATTCTTACAATCATCCTGCTGTACACGATCTACACCAGATCTACTACCAGTTCATCCGGAACTAACAGTCCCTGATCCATGTATGTTTTTGCCTTCATTTCCCAGTTCTGTTCCGTTTTTGATATTGGCTCTGAAAATATCTCCTGTGGAAATGTGTGGAATATCATATTTTGCTGCAATTTTTTTTGCCTGGGTTCCTTTGCCCTGCTCCTGGGGCACACCTAACATAATAATTTTCATTTGGCGGTTCCTCCTTATAGCATTTTAACCCGCGAAAAAACTTCCCGTCCGCACCGTCAAAATATTAACTATTTAAAAAAAAATCCTTTATATGTTCTTACATCATTGAATCAATTTGCTTAATGTGTTTCCAATACTACACTGACAATAATGATCAGGAAGTTCCGCCAAAGGATACTTTTGCTCCGAATACATCCGTTGAATAATATCGGGAACAATCGCATACGATCAATCCCGCAGGCACCAATGAAATAATATAATTCAAGATTTTTTCAAATATTCGCTGTTGGTTTTCCCGGACGAATGCCCGGAATGAAACCGCCCTGCTTTTTCATATTGTCGGCCACTTTCCAGCGGATTGAAGGTGATCGATGTATAGAAATATGCGAAAAGACGATACAATACAAGGTAAATACCAGTCCCACAGAATATGCCGGATCTGTTCCGGTTGAACCAGTAAGATGAGTTTAAACCATCAAGAATCTTTACCGCCGATTCCACTACCATCCGGATTTCCAAGGAAAAACTGTGCGAATCACGATCGGAAACTGCATGATGGATGATGCAAAGATAATACCGGGATAACACCTGCGGTGTTTACCTTCAACGGAATATTAGTGGACTGTCCCCATAACTCTTCTTCCAACCATTTTTTGGAATACTGTACCGGGATTCTTCTTCACCATCCTGCAGGATGATTAAAAACAACCATGCTAAGATGATTGCAATGATTATGATGACTGCAAGACCAGCGCCGAAGCAATTCTTGCTTTGCTTTCACGAACTGGTCAAATAACGTCGTCATATCCTGTGGAATACGAAGATACGATATTGATCACCAGGACGATAGAAATACCATTGCCCACACCCTTTTCAGTAATCCTCTCGCCAATCCACATCAGGAATGCGGAACCTGCCGTCATGGTAGCGACGACAATTGCTGCATTAACAAAATTGTACTTCACCAGAAGTCCCTGACCGCCGAAACCAACTGCCATAGCGCCGGACTCGATTAAAAGCAAGACCAACCGTTAAGATATCTTGTACTCTGCGATCTTCTTTCTTCCGTCCTCGCCGTCACGCTGCATCTCTTCCAACTTTCGGAATTGCAATCGTGAGCAGCTGAACTATGATTGAAGATGTAATATACGGGGTGATACTCAAGGCGAAAAATAGACATGGAGGAAAAGATCCACCGGTGATCGCATTGAAAAATCCCAACGCCTCAGTGGACTGATTCGCAAAGAAATTCGCGCAAATATTCACCATTTAACGCCAGGAATCGGCAGTTCAGATCCAATTCGGATGACCACCAGCATCAAAAGGTGATATCCGATTTCTGTTCTGAATATCCTTTATCTTGAATGCCTTTCGAAATGCTTTAACATATTAGATCACCTCGCAGGTTTCCACCT
>VOFC01005796.1_pt1 | contig 24892 bp, 42 predicted proteins | sample 5384161 | NCBI WGS metagenome assembly VOFC01 (sample SAMN12384722, study PRJNA508395) | human gut metagenome | isolation source: healthy gut B | host: Homo sapiens | reverse complement strand
TCAAATTTTTTTCCCAAGACGCCGGCTTTTTTGCCGCTTTTTTTTCAGTACTGGTCTTAACTCCGTATAGCGCACCGCTTCGACCGGGATACCTTTGCAGCGATCCGCCCCGGCTTATTACAGGATAAAAAATACGGTGACCGGTGAAAAAAGTGCTGCTCTCCCCGCATGCAATTTTTATAACCGCTGTCGTGTAACTCGTCTGTGCCATGACAGCCGGTGCCAGTCCCACGCCGATTTACGACCATGACCGTGCGCGCCGACAAGATGCTCCACGCGGCGCAGACGGGCTTCCTCAACGCGACTGACCTTGCGGACTATCTCGTCACGAAGGGGCTGCCCTTCCGCAGCGCGTACAAGATCTCCGGCGAGCTCGTGGCCTACTGCATTGCGCATGACACCGTGCTCGAAAAGCTGCCGCTCGAGACGTTTCAGACCTTCAGTGACCTCTTTGACGACGGCGTGTATGCCGTCATCGACCTCACCAACTGCGTCACGCGGCGCTCCCACATCATGACCGACGATGTGATCCGTACCGAGAGGAGCTGTCCGAGCAGATCAAGGCCCTGAAAGAGCTGATTAAATTAGGGCGATATTTACGGCTGTGACATCCGCAAGCCCGCTTCCAACGTACAGGAAGCCATCCAGGCCGTTTACTTCGGCTATCTGGCAGCTGTCAAGCAGCAGAACGGTGCGGCTATGTCCCTGGGACGTACTTCCACCTTCCTTGACTGCTATGCACAGAGAGATTTAAAGGAAGGCACCTTCACAGAGGAGCAGATCCAGGAGTTCATCGACCACTTCATCATGAAGCTGCGTATGATCAAATTCGCACGTACCCCCGAGTACAACGACCTGTTTCTCCGGCGACCCGGTTTGGGTAACCGAGTCCATCGGCGGCGTGGGCATTGACGGCAGAACCATGGTTACCAGGATGTCCTTCCGTTTCCTGCACACCCTGACCAACCTGGGCCTGGCTCCAGAGCCGAACCTGACCGTACTGTGGTCCACCAGACTTCCGATGAACTTCAAGAAGTTCTGTGCGAAGACTTCCATCAACACTTCTTCGTTCCAGTATGAAAACGATGACCTGATGAGTGTGACCCACGGTGACGATTATGCAATCGCATGCTGCGTATCTTCCATGAGAGTTGGTAAGGATATGCAGTTCTTCGGTGCAAGAGCAAACCTCGCAAAGTGCCTGCTGTATGCAATCAATGGCGGCGTAGACGAGATGACCAAAGAAGCAGGTCGGCCCGAAATACCGTCCGGTCACCGGCGAGTATCTGACTTCGACGATGTTTGGGACAAGTATGAGGATATGATGGAATGGCTGGCCGGCGTGTATGTCAACATCCTGAACATTATCCACTATATGCATGACAAATATTGCTATGAGAGTCTGGAGATGGCACTGCATGACAAGATGTAAAGAGATATTTTGCAACCGGTATCGCAGGCCTGTCCGTAGTGGCTGACTCCCTGTCCGCCATCAAATATGCGAAGGTCAAAGTCATCCGGGATGAGGACGGCATTGTTACCGGCTTTGAGACCGAGGGCGATTTCCCGAAATACGGCAACGACGATGACCGTGTGGACGCACTGGCAAAGAAGCTTGTCACCACCTTCATGAATATGATCCGCAAGCATCACGTATACAGAGACGGTTTCCCGACCACTTCCATCCTTACCATCACTTCCAACGTGGTATATGGTAAAAATACCGGAAGCACACCGGATGGCCGTCAGAAGGGTGTTCCGTTCTGCACCTGGTGCAAACCCGATGCACGGCAGAACAACCATGGCGCGGTAGCATCCCTGTCTTCTGTTGCCAAATTACCGTTCCTGGATTCTCAGGATGGTATTTCCAATACCTTCTCCATCATCCCGAGCGTTGGGCAAAGATGACAAAGTCATCGCAGGAGACCTTGACATTGATTTGGGTTTGATAAATAATAAAAAGGGAATCTACTTCATAAACAGGTGATCCGGCTATGGAAAACAGATCACCGAATGACAGGGAGATTTTATCATGGAAAATATCGACAATGATAAATTACTGACGACATCATCGCTTTCCTGGATGGCTCCGCCGCCAAAGGCGCAGGGCATCTGGGCGTGGAAGTCAACCAGAGTGCAGGCAGCAGCATTTCCCGCACCGTAGACACCGGTTGTATGGACTGCGCCAAGGGAAATATCGCCTGCAAGGTTCCGACCATTGATGACGCGATTGACGAGACGATCCGCAAAGAAAAATAGACAAGGAGGACTTCACTATGGCAGCAACACAGGCACAGGTTGATAACCTGGTTGGTTTATTGGACGGCTACGCACAGAAAGGCGGCCACCACTTAAATGTAAACGTATTAAACAGAGACCCTTCTGGACGCACAGGCACACCCGGAGAAATATCCGCAGCTTACCATCCGTGTATCCGGATATGCCGTAAACTTCATCAAGCTGACAAAGGTACAGCAGGATGAGGTAATCGCAAGAACCATGCACGAATCTCTGTAAAATTTTTCATAATGCATTTCGACTGTTGTCGGACAGACAGCGCCGGAATGCAGCTGCGATACGGGGTTCTATGGCGCTGTGCAGCTTCTCATCAGTGCATGATGGGCGCTGCCGGCGCTCTTGCACCTCGCAGAATATTTATAACTTAGAACGGCCTGCTTTTGTGCCAGACGGCGCATGGGCAGGCGTTCTCTTTCGAAGGGAGACTGCCATCATGAAAGGTTATGTACATTCACAGGAAAGCTTCGGCACGGTAGACGGCCCCGGCATCCGCTATGTGGTATTTGTGCAGGGATGTCCCATGCGCTGCCAGTACTGCCACAATCCCGATACATGGACACCGGCCATCGGCCAGATGATGGACACGGACGAGATTCTGGCCGCTTACGAGCGCAACCGGGTCTACTATCAGAACGGCGGCCTTACCGTCACCGGCGGCGAACCGCTGCTGCAGATCGAATTTGTCACCGAGCTTTTCGAAAAAGCCAAGCAAAGGACATCCACACCTGCCTGGACACCTCCGGCATCACCTTTCAGCCGGATAACCCGACCCGGATGGAAGCCTTTGACCGCCTGATGCAGTCCACCGATCTGGTCATGCTGGACATCAAGCACATCGATCCCGAGAAACACCGCATCCTCACCGGACAGCCCAACGACGGTATTCTGGCTTTTGCCCGGTACCTGTCCGATCAGAAAATTCCCCATCTGGATCCGCCATGTGGTCGTTCCCGGCATCACCGACGACGCAGAGTCCCTGTACCGTCTGGGATATTTCATCGGCGGTCTTCGAACCCTGCGGGCACTGGATGTACTGCCCTATCACACCATGGGCATTGCCAAATACGAGCAGCTGGGCATTGATTATCCGCTGCAGGGTGTCCCGCCCATGGACAAAGCCCGGGTTCCACAGCTGCGGGCCGAAATCATCAGGGAGTAAATCAGCGACGCGCGGAGCTTCGCAGTTCATTTTGTAATTGATAAAAAATCACATTTTTTGAAAATTTTCCCCTTGTATAATCCGGGTTTTTGTATTAGAATAAAGCATAGCGCAGGAGGGACAGACTTACGCTATAATATTAGCATCTAATTTATTTATTTTTAAGAGGAGACTATTATGGCATACGTTATCAATGACACTTGTGTATGTTGTGGAGCATGTGAGGGAGAATGTCCTGTTGGAGCAATTTCTCAGGGCGAAGGCAAAATTCGAGATCGATTCCAGCGCTTGCATCGACTGTGGTGCATGTGCAGGTTCTTGCCCGACCGGAGCTATTGAGCAGGAGTAATCTTCTCGCCCAGGCTTTCATTTGAATAATAAAGGGTGCCGCCCGTCATCATCCCGATGACTTGCAGCACCCCTTTATTATTTTGATCCGTTCAGAGCCAAGCAGATTTTCAGGCAAAAGCGTGCGTTATGCTGGCATGAGCTCAACGCTTTCGCAAACAGGCCGCCCTGGCTCTTTTTTCTTCTCTTTCTTTTCCAGTTTTTGAGCCTTCTGGCCTCCACCCGCCGCTGCCGCTTCCTTTCTGGAGCGCTGGGTCAGACGGATGGTTTCATCCAGCTTCTTGAACCGCTCGTCCTCCCGTTCTTCCCGGACACGCATAAGATAATCCATTTCCTTCAGCACATTGTCGCTCACCTGGTCACTGACCTGATCGCTGACCGAACGGCTCAGTTCCCGGTTATTCTCCTGTAATGCTTTCAGCACGATATTTCCCAGGATCATCTGGAACTGCTGCATGCGATCCCCTTCCGCTGGCGCTGTCGGCGCGGTTACCTGCGCCTCTTCAGCTGGCAACTCCTCACTTTTTATCTGTTCTCCGGTATTTTTCTCCGAATCCGCTCTGGTCTTTCGTTTTCCTCAATGGTTTCCCTGCGTGTTGCTCTCTGTCATCTGCACGTTCTGAGTAGCCTGCGCCTTTGGGATAGCCTGTGTTTTTCTGACCTGTCGCTGCTTTCGAGACTGTCTGCATCTGGGAGGAATCCGGCGTTTCCGCCTCCTCCACCGCCTGGTTCAGCGCCTCCCGCTGTTTCAGCAGCTTGTCCATGTCCAGCCTGCCATTTCTCCTCAGCCTGGCAGCATTTTGATGGCTTCGTTTCCTCCCGCCCAGTTCCTTTGATATTTAAAAAGAGTAATGTCATCTTTCTGTATAGTACCGGTGTCCCATCTCATTTTGTCGATAGGAGGAAAGTTCTTCTTCCCAATAGCGTAAGACATGCGCTTCCCCACATCCACCTGCTTTTCCGCTGTCTCTGGAAATCATATAGCGTATCTCAATTCCATGATTCTCTCCTGTGAAAATAATTTCTTATCATTCATCAGTGCTATTATAGCGCACCGGAAATGATGGAACAATGATTATTTCCAGAATTTTCCAGTTTTTCATTGACAACGTTCGCCATTAACTACATTTTTTTGTCGAACCTGATACATCACTTCCACCAGATAACTGTAAGCTGGACACATCCTGCTCGGGATTACCGAACTTGGTGTACTGGTAGCAGCCATGCCAGCTCGATGGTGCCCACTGGCCGTTTCCTCTGCTTGCCGATGATGATCTCGGCCAGGCCCTTCTCAGAGTCCTTGTTATAATATTCATCACGGAAATGAACATAACTTCATCGGTGCCAATGGCTGGATTCTGGAAGGTCGGACAGCATGGGCCGCTCCGGGTTGTTGCTCTACCGCACGGCTCACGAGACAGCGCCACCACGGGCACGTTCAGTTCTTCTGGCCAGTGCTTTCAGGGAACGGGGAAAATATCTGAAACATTTCCTTTCGTCTTGGAGGCCGCCTCGATACGGTCCAGCGCGTTGATGACCACCTGACGGATGGGCACAAACCGCCAGTATCGCCCTTGGACACCAGGTCAAAACACCTTTTCCGTCGTTTCCAGAATGTCTTCCAGCTTCTCTTTTCCCGCATAACGTATTGAAATTTCGTCCGTCACTGATGAGGCGGCGCAGCATAGACTCTCCCCTGCAATTTCCGCATAATATTTGACATTGGCAGAGGTGGGCACCGAGGTCAGCAGTTCCCGGACGAACTCCAGGCGGCTCACCTCCGGCGGCACATCTTTTCCCGCAGACGATCCTGCAGTGTGATCAGATCCACCAGCTTACCTTCATTATAAAGAGTTCCACGCAGGCATCAAAGACGATGCCGTACTGTTTTGCATAAAAATCTTCCCCGGTGATGATCTCCGACGCCACAAGAATGGCATCCTTGTCCATCAGCATGGAACCGACCACTGACTGCTCCGCCTCTTCGCTGTGCGGCATGATCCGCTTGATTACGGCCTCTTCCATAGTTCACCCTCCATCCTTTTTTATCCAGAAAGGCGGACAACTGCATTCTCCTGCAGCAGCCGCCCTTATCCCTTCGTTATCACTCTGTTTCATTGCGTACAAATCTCAAGCTCTCTCATGTACTACTCAGCCAGGCTGATGTACGACTCCGATTCCGCACACAAAATCGTTCCACCGCCTGATCCAGCACCCACTCACAGACTGCCCAGACAGGTAGCTTTCACCTTACGCCTCGGTCACGATAACTTTCAGCTCCGTTGTCACCTTTGGGATGCAGTCTCACACGGCACCATGTGGGTTCCCAGAGACTTGATGGGTGCTGCCAGCTGCATTTTTCTTCTTATCGATGTCCATGCCCAGCTGCTCCTGTGCTGCCTGTGCGATCTCCTTGGAGTGAAACGGAACCGAAAATCTTGCCGCCCTCACCGGTCTTGATCGTTACCCGCACGCTGGGCCGCGATCTTTGCACCAAATTCCTTGGCTTCCTCGTAGATCTCCTGCGCCCGTTTCTCCTCGTGGGCCTTCTGCAGCTTCAAATCGTTCATGTTCTGGCTGTTGGCCTCCACGCCCAGCTTCTTCGGCAGGATAAAGTTTCTCGCATAGCCGTCATTGACATTGACCAGTTCTCCCTTTTTCCAAGGGCTTTGACATCCTGTAATAAAATAACCTTCATAATTATAACGCTCCTTCTTCCTGCATTTTTATTCAGTGTCTCCTTCAAAATGCTCTTGGCCTCATCCAGAGTCACATCTCCCGCTGCGCACCGGCAATGGTCATATGGCCACCGCCGCCCAGCCGTTCCATAATAATCTGTACATTCACTTCATCGATGGCGCGGGCACTGACATAAATCGTATGATTGTACTGGGTCAACAAAAAGGACGCCTTCACACCGATGATATCCAGCAGCTCGTTGGCCGCCTGGGCACCGACGATGGTGGGGCTCTCCAGCCCGTCGCCCTCGCATACGGAAATGGCAAATACGCCCTGATAAATCTCCGCCTTGCGTACCACCTCAGCACGCGCCTTATATTCCGTCATGTCACTAGCAGAAGCAGTTTTCGGATCCTGGTGATATCCGCGCCGCTCCGCTTCAGGAAGGCTGCTGCCTCAAAGGTACGCACGCCTGCCTTACTCATAAAGTTGTCCGTGTCGATCATGATGCCCGCATACAGGCAGTCAGCCTCGGACTGTTTGATCTTCAGGCCATCGTCAAAAATACTGCAGGATCTCTGCCACCATCTCGCAGGCAGAGGGATGCATAGGGCTCGATGTACGACAGCGTCGCATTCTCGATGACCTCGCCGCCTCTGCGGTGATGATCCAGCACCACAATGGTCTTGCATTTGTTCAGAAGCTCCTGACACTCGGTGTAGCTGGGCCGGTTCGTATCCACCACAACCACCACCGTGCTGCCGTCGGCCCGTTCAATGGCCTGGGGGCTCTTGATGACGATATCCTCCGCCTTGTCCTGACCGGCAAGGGAAGCTGTCCATCAGCGGACGGAGGAAGTGGTTACTTCATTGACCACGATATTTACTTTTTTATTCAGGAACACAGAGGCCCGGTAAATACCTGCAGCGCCGAACGCGTCCACATCCGACAGCTTGTGCCCCATGATGATGACTCGATCCTTCGTCTGAATGATCTCCCGCAGCGCCTGGGCTTTCACACGGGCTTTCACACGGGTGGTCTTCTCCACGGTCTTGCTCTTTGCCGCCGTAATAGGAAATGGAAGAGCCCTCTTTCAGCACCGCCGCGATCGCCGCCCCGGCCCAGTGCCAGGTCGATGGCCGTGCGGGCATACTCGTAATTCTGGGCATACGTGCTGCCGCCGATACCGATACCAATAGTGATGGGCATCTCATTGCCGATATTCACCGTTTTCACATCGTCCATAATGTCAAAACGCTGTTCCTTGAGCTGGCGCAGATACTTGTACTTGAAGATCACGAAATACTTATCCTTCTCCAGCTTTTTCACAATGCCTTCCACACCGGCAATGTATTTGTTGATCTTTCGCTCGATGAGCGCACCCAGCAGAGACTGCCGCACTTCCTCGATGCTCTCCAGTGCCTCATCGTAGTTGTCAATATAGATCAGGCCGCTGACCATGCGCTGCTCCCGATTTTCCCGGATAGCGATGTTCAGATCCGTCTCGTCAAAAAGATAGAGCGCCACCAGATACCCCTCGTAATCGATGGTGTCCACCAGACTGTTGTTTTCCAGCATGCCGTCAATGGTGATCTTACGGAAATCTGCCCGGAAATCCCGGTCTTCATAGTGGATATGGCAGCTCTTCACGCCTTCCTCATCGGGCATATCCTCCCGGGTGAAGCTCCGGTAAAATAGCGAAGATCGACTTCTTCCGCGCATTGTCCGCGCCTACCACATCCATAAACGCTTCATTTCTCCACACCATCTTCCCTGGTCGTCCAGAAGCGCATAAGGCACTGCCAGCTCCTTCAGCAGGGACTTCTGCACCTGCCCATATTGTGTGGCAAAGGAAATCAGCTCATTCAAAATCAGCGGCTTGTTATATACATAAAGAATAATGACCGTAACCACATAGATCCCGATGAAAACGCTCATCACCATACCAATGCGTACATCCATCACATAGATCCAGAGATTCATGGCGGCCAGAAGCACCGTCAGCATGATCGGCCACTGCATATAAGAACGAAGCTGTCCCTTAAGCTTTAACTTTTTCTTCATACCTGTTCCTCCGGTGTCCCGCACCTGACCGGGCGGGAAATAACGATAAATGAACAGCTTTTATTATACCATCTTTGTATGTAAAGGGAAGCGGAAAAAAACGATAGAATTTGTCTGTAAGATATGTATACGAAACGAAAAGGAGCGCTGCTCCCGCAAATGACTGCTCATCTGCATTGCAACAGCTCCGTGACTGTTCAAAATTAGTCCTGAACGTAAGGCATAATTGCGATATGTCTTGCTCTCTTGATTGCAACAGTCAGAGCTCTCTGATGCTTTGCGCAGTTCCCGGTAATTCTTCTGGGAAGAATCTTACCTCTCTCAGAGACGTATCTCTTTAACTTATTGACATCCTTGTAATCGATCTCATTGTTCTCTTTACCACAGAATACGCAAACTTTCTTTCTTCTGCGTCCGCCTCTTCTTCTTCATGGGAGAATCGCTTTATCATTTTTGAATGCCATGATTATTTACCTCCTGTTCGGATTCCTGTTATAAAACATTATTATAGGAAAACACTGAAATATTGTTTAGTTAAATGGCAGCTCCTCGTCGATGCCATCCGGAATATTCATGAAGCCATCGCCAACTGCAGCGGCCGGTGAAGGTCTGTCTGCAGGCTGATGATAACCCCCATCATTGCTGCCTGCTGCTGCCTTGCTCTCAGCAAATTCCAGTTCCTCAACGATGATCTGCACGCTGTAGACCTTCTGGCCATCTCTGTTCGTGTAGTTGTCGTTCTGGATTCTGCCGGTCACAACCATCTTCGTTCCCCGCTTCAGATATCTCTCAACAAACTCTGCCTGACGGCCAAATGCCGTACAGTTGAAGAAATCTGCCTCTGCATCTCCGGCTCTCTTGAATCTCCGGTCAACAGCCAGGGAAAAACGTGCAACTGCGCTTCCGTTCTCGCCCTGAGAATATCTTACTTCCGGGTCTCTTGTCAGACGCCCCATTAAGATTACTTTGTTCATTGAATCTCCTTCTTCTGTCTGGGTCCTATGCTTCCTGCTTTACGCATAAATATCTGATAACATTCTCCATGATGCGAACGTGTTTCTCGATCTCAGCCGGGCGGATGTCTCAGCGTCAAACTGGATGAAGTAGTAGAAGCCCTCTTTCATCTTCTGGATCTCGTAAGCAAGTCTCTTCTTACCCCAGTCATCCACGTTGGTGATCACGCCGCCGAAACGTGTGATGTACTCCTTGGCTTTCTCGACTGTTGCCAGTCTCTCGTCATCTTCGATTTTTGCATTCACAACAAAGTGTTAATTCATATTTGTTCATGCTGTTTTTACCTCCTTCTGGTCTCTGGCTCCCCATCTGATGGGAGCAAGGATTGCTGCCCTGATGCGAGCAGTTAATATATCACGAATATTGATGATAACATAAAAAGCCTTTTTTCAAGGCTTTTTTCGCAAATCTTAATGTATTTTTTTCCACCAGTTTGCGGGCGATCATGATCTGATGGCCACAGCCGGTGCACTTCAGACGAAAGTCCGCACCCCACCCGGAGGATTTCCCATTCAAAGCTCCCGCAGGGTGCTTTTTCTTCAGTTTGACGATATCGCCAACCTCGTATTCCATCGCACTTCCTTTCCGGAGCCTATGCGTGGCTCCACGCTGTTCTTCCTATTTTATGGAGACTCTGCCGGTCCCGCCTGTCGCTCTCCTGCTGGGGGGCTCTGCCTGCCCCTCCTGCTCCCTTTTTTACCTGGATACCGCCCAGTACTTCCCCGATGCTGTCCGCGATGACCAGTCTGGCCCGGTACTCCATGCCTGCGATATTTTTGTTGATCAGCACCCGGTTGGGCTTCTTGAAATTTTGATCAGCCGGTTGGCCGGGTACACCGAAAGGGAGGTGCCGCCGATAATGAGCATATCTGCCTCGGAAATGACCTTCCTTCGCAGCCTCCATGATCACGTCCATTTTCAGCTTTTCCTGGTACAGCACCACATCCGGCTTGATCATGCCGCCGCAGCTGCACCGGGGGATGCCGTCGGTATGCAGCATCGTATCCAGATCATAAAATTTCCCGCATCTGGTACAGTAGTTCCGATGCACAGACCCGTGCAGCTCCAGCACCTTTTTGCTTCCGCCTTCTGATGCAGCCCGTCAATGTTCTGGGTCACAATAGCAGACAGCTTGCCTGCCTCCTCCAGCTCCACCAGCTTTTTGTGGGCCGCATTGGGACAGGCGTCCGGCCAGAGCATTTTTTCCCCGGTAAAATTCATAAAAACTTCGGGTTTCTCCTTATAAAAAGGTTTGCTCAAAATTTTCTGGGGTGAATATTTATATTTCTGCCGAAACAGACCATCACGGCTTCGAAAATCCGGGATGCCACTCTCCGTGGATACGCCTGCTCCGCCGAAAAACACGATATGGTCACTCATCAACCATCTTTTTGCAGCATTGCCGCAGTTTCCAAATCCATTCTTCATGCTCTCTTTCTCCCCCTCAAAGACATGATTGTTACAGTTCACTCGTATATTTCTGTGAACAGATTTCATGCTTGCATGAAAATCTGAATGCAGTGAATATACGAAGGGAGCGCCCTCGTCATGAGCAAAAATGAGCTGCAAAGCAGCGGAAAGCATCAAAGATGCGATTTTGCGAATGGCGCTCGTGAAATGTAACGAATCGTCAACAGTTACACGCGGATATTGCCCAGCACTTCCCCGATGCTGCCCGCAATGACCAGGTCAGCCTTGCGGTCCATGGGCGTCGGCGATTTGTTGATCACCACCAGCTTATGGCCGTTGTAGTAATCACCAGTCCCGCCGCCGGATACACCACCAGCGACGTACCGCCGATGATCAGCACATCTGCCTCCGGAAATGCAGCGCACCGCCTCGACAAAATGCCGTTGTCCAGGCCTTCCTCGTAAAGCACCACATCCGGCTTGATGGTGCCGCCGCAGCTGCACCGAGGAATGCCTTCCGCATGGAGCATGTACGCCGCATCGTAAAATTTGCCGCACTTCTGACAGTAATTGCGGTGCACCGAACCATGCAGCTCCAACACCTTTTTGCTGCCTGCCATCTGATGCAGCCCGTCAATGTTCTGGGTGACTACCGCTTTCAGCTTGCCCGCCCGCTCCAGCTCGGCCAGCTTCTCATGGGCCCGGTTGGGCTTTGCATCCAGGCAAAGCATTTTATCTTTGTAAAACCGGTAAAAATTCTTCCGTATGATACAGGAAAAAGGAATGGCTCAAAATTTCCTCCGGCGGATAGTCGTATTTCTGATGGTACAGGCCGTCCGTGCTGCGGAAATCCGGAATGCCGGACTCCGTTGACACGCCGGCTCCGCCAAAAATACAATGTTATCCGAGCCTGAGATCAGCTCCTGTAATTTTTCCTCTGGTGTCATATCGGCCGCCTCCTCTCTCTTTTATAATGTCACATGTCAATCTGCCGTCGTTTTCACATATTCATCTGTCTTCTTACATTTTTCAAATACTGACATCTGATTTTTTATGAATGACAGTGTTGTCCACCAATCTTTCCATTTTGTTCTCAGAATTTTTCTATCTGGCAATTTGCAACACCTTCATCATCTAATCAGCGAATCTGTTCTCCCTTTCACGGCCTGCACGATCAGTCGGTCGGTGTCCTTGCTGGTGCAGGTGGACAGCGTGATGATGGAATCCGTCACATCTGCCGTCGCCGTGGTGTCGTACATGGACTTGCGCACGGCCTGATCCAGATAGCTGCGGTACGCATCGGTGGATGCAAAGGTCATCGTATAGCTGTCGCTGAGCTCATCCACCACACGGACAGAGAAAATGTCATACTGCCACACGCCATCCTTCGTGTACAGATAAAAACACGGGTGCTCTTTGTAAAAATCTTCCTTGCCGTACTTTTTCAGCTGGCCGAACATGGAACCGTTCTTCATGTTGTGGCCGTAGACGATGGTATTCCTGATCAGCAAAGTTGTTGCTGTTGTTCGTGTCGATAAACAATGTACCCGCGCTGTTGACGTGCCGTCAATCATATGATTCAGATAATAGGCGTTGTCCGTGTGCTTCACGATGGGGTAATTGATCTTCGTGTCCGGCAGCAAAATCCACGCTTCCGTCTCCGGGTTGATCTGCAGCAGGTTATCGAAATTCACGTAAGGAGGCGTATAGGCCATGGCCCGGGTATCGGCGTTGTCCGGCTGCGCTTCTGTGCCGTCCGGGGTCGCCTCCGTCACCACTGCTGCCTCCAGCTCCTGGTACGTGTCTGTTCCTTTTTATAATTCAGCCCAATGCGGATCAGCGAAAATGCCGAAAAACAAAAATACCACGATGGCCACAAGCAGAAGCACCAGACTCAACGTGTCCATCCGCTGTTTCTTTTTTTTGCGGCGCTTCTTGCCTGACTTCCTTTCTCCCTGCGAAGCATGTTTCTTCGGCTTTACAGATCCTTCTATATTTGTCGGGCGTTTTCGTGGACGCAATTCTTCCTGCCCGTCTCGATTCGTTTCTCGTTTCTTTGATCTTGGTGTATCTCCGCCATCTGTCGGACGCTTGCGCGGTCTCGGGGCATCTCCTTCATCCGCCGGGCGCTTTCGTGGACGCTCCTGACCATCTGCACTCACCGGCCTTTTTTTTTTCTTCGGCTTTTCCGGCGATGTGTATTTCTTCCATTCCATGCCTCCTCTATCTTTACTTTCTTTATGATCCTGTCATCATTATAGCACAATCTTTTTCACTGGGTATGATCTTTTTTCATCTTCGATGCTTTGCCGTTCATTTTTGTAAGCTTTACATTTTCACCGTTATCCCCTAAAATGAAGGCAATACCAAAGGAGGACACACCCTATGAACACTCCCAAGCTTGCCATTTTCGATATGGATGGCCTGATTTTTGATTCTGAACGCCTGTTTATGGGATTTTTGCAAAAAGGCAGCTGCTGATCTCGGCTATGAGATCACACCGGAAAAATATGCCCTGACGCTGGGCGTGGGCGGCGACACCCTGGCCGCGCGGGTACGGGAAATCTATGGGGCGGATTATCCGCATCGGGAGGTCAGCCGCAGGGCCCGTCTGGCCATGAACGACTGGACGGAGCACCACACCATTCCCCGTCAAAGAAGGGATTCCGAACTGCTGGAATTTTTCACCGCCCGGCAGATTCCCTGCTGCGTGGCTTCTTCCACCCCTACCGACCACGTGAACCGCTATCTGGAACAGGCCGGTCTGGCCCGCTATTTTTCCAGGATCACCGGCGGGGATCAGGTGAGCCACAGCAAACCGGACCCGGAGATCTTTCTGCTGTCCTGCCGCCATTTCGACATTGCCCCGAGGACGCCTTGGTGCTGGAGGATTCCGAGAACGGCCTGCTGGCTGCCCACAACGGGAAAATCCCGGCCATCTGCATTCCGGATATGAAATATCCAGCCGCACAATACCGGGATTACGCCGTGTATATCGCAGGCAGCGCCCGCGACGTGATTACATATTTTTCATAAGGTTGACCATCTCGATGGCGGTGCATGCCACATCGTAACCCTTGTTGCCTGCCTTGGTGCCTGCGCGCTCGATGGCCTGCTCGATGTTGTCTGTGGTCAGCACACCGAAGATCACCAGTACACCGGTATTCAGTCCTGCCTGGGCCACGCCCTTGAAACCTCTGCGCACACGTAATCATAGTGGCTGGTGGAACCCTTGATGACTGCACCCAGGCAGATCACCGCGTCATACTTTCCGCTTTTGCCATTTTCTGGGCGATCAGCGGAATCTCGAAGGACGCCGGGCACCCATGCAATGTCCACATCGTCGGTGTCTACACCGTGACGCACCAGTGCATCCTCCGCTCCGGACACCAGCTTGGATACGATAAACTCATTAAACCGGGCAGCAACAATGCCCATCTTCATCTGACTTCCTACAACTTTTCCTTCTAATTTTCTCATTATGATATCCTCCATTCTTTTTTTTGCGTATTTTTATTTTTCTCACAAGATTATTTTCAAATCCGCATTAAACGAGACACATGGACTGTTTTTCATAAGGTATTACAACCAGATCCGCCCTGTTCATCAGGTTTTTCTGTGGAATTATACACTTTTTGTTTTCTTATGGTACTGATAATTGGTCATGTGCTCCATCCGGTTCTGCTTGGTGTACAGATAGAACAAGTCGTCCTTGTTGGCTGTCATCTCGATGGGCACGCGCTCCTCGATGGTAATGCCATAACCTGCAAGGCCACTGATTTTTTCGATTGTTGGTAAGCAGGCGCAGCCGCTTTGCTCCCCCAGGTCAGCCAGAATCTGGGCACCGATGCCGTAATCGCGCAAGTCTGCGGGGAATCCCAGCGATATTCGCTTCCACAGTGTCATAGCCCTGTTCCTGCAGTGCATAGGCTTTCAGCTTGTTGATAAGGCCAATGCCCCGGCCTTCCTGACGCATGTACAGCAGCACGCCCCGGCCCTCTTTGGCGATCTGCCGGAGAGCTGCATCCAGCTGCTCACCACAGTCGCACCGTCTGGAACCAAATACATCTCCGGTAAGGCACTCGGAATGTACCCGGCAGAGCACCGGCTCGCCATTGTCAATATCCCCATGGTCAGCGCCACATGATGCTCACCGTTCAGGGGTGTTTTCATATCCGTGAATGGTGAACTCACCGTATTTGGTCGGCATTTTCGCCTGTGCCGCTTTGCGTACCAGGCTGTCGGTCTTCATCCGGTATCTTACCAGGTCTGCCACGGTGATCACGGTCGGCTCATGAGCCGCCGCAAATTCCAGCAATTCGGATGTGCGCATCATGGTACAAATCTTCCCACGCATGATCTCGCAGCACACCGCAGGGCTTCAGTCCCGCCAGCTTCATCAGGTCCACGGTTGCCTCTGTATGGCCGGTGCGCTTCAGCACGCCGCCTTCTCTGCCTGCAGAGGGAACATATGTCCCGCCGCCGGAAATCTCCGGGCTTTGCGTCATCCTCCCACTGCTTTCATGGCAGTGACAGAACAGCTCATAAGCAGAGATACCGGTGGTAGTGTCCACATGGTCAATAGAAACCGTAAATGCAGTAGAATGATTATCTGTATTCACGGATACCATCTGCTCCAGTCCCAGCTTTTCACACAGTTCCCCGGCTCATGTGGGCATGCAGATCAGCCCCTTGGCATAGCAGGCCATAAAGTTTTACATTTTCCTGGGTTTGGCAAATTCTTGCCGCACAGATCAGGTCGCCCTCATTTTTTTCCCGGTCGGGATCATCGATCACCACAATGATTTTTCCTGCCTTGATATCCTCTAACGCTTCCTCCACCGTTGCAATTTTCCTTTTTATTCTCACTCATTGTCTGTTCCTCCTTTTCCCTTCCAGACAGGGATTGTTCTTAATCAATCTGATTTTAAAATCCGTTTTCCAGCAAAAACGCTTCCGTGATCCTGCTGCCGGTTTTCTTCGTTTCCACCGGTTTCATCAGCTTTTCCACATATTTTCCGATAATATCATTTTCCAGATTGACGATATCCCCTGGGCTTTCTCGCACCAAGGATCGTCACCGCCCGTGTGTGGGGAATGATGGACACCCGGAAGCACGCATCATCCACATAAGCCACCGTCAGGCTGATGCCGTCGATGGTGATGGAGCCTTTTTCCACGATATAATGGAGAAGCTCCGGAGGGCATCCACCGTGTACCACACCGCATTCGCGTCTTCCTCCACCTGTCGGATCGTTCCCATGCCATCTACATTGACCAGATACAATATGTCCGCCAAACCAGGCCATCTGCCGCCATGGCCCGCTCCAGATTGACGCGGGTACCGCCGCTCATCCGGGAAATATTACTCCTGTGTGCCGTTTCCGGCATGACGTCTGCCGTAAAGCCGCCCATGTGCAGCGTTGTCACCGTCAGGCAAACACCGTTCACCGCGATGCTGTCGCCTTCCTTCGTACCTTCCAGCACCTTGCTGCAGCCGATGTCCAGCACAAACCGTTTACTGTCCTTCGTAACGGAACGGATGGTTCCGATCTCTTCCACAATTCCGGTAAACATTTACACGCCTCCCAGTCGCCCGCTGATGCAGATGTCCTGCCCCAGCTGCTGTATTTCTATGTCTGTCAGCGCTCTGGCCTCGCACATTTCTTAAGTCCCAGGCCGCCCACCGGGCCCTTGGCTCCCTACCACCGATCAGCTTCGGAGCAATAAAGGCATATACCTTCTGTACAATGCCTGCTTCCAGCGCAGCCCCGTTCAGCTCGCCGCCGCCCTCCAGCAAAAATACCGTCTATGTCCCGGGTTCCCAGTTCCCGCATGAGCCACGGCAGATCCACTGTCTTTTTTCTCCGGGTGAATGCAGAACAGTCACGCCCGCTGCCAGCAACGCCTTTTTCTTTCTCCTGCTGCACTTCCGTCCAGCGTGCAGGCACTCCTGCCACGATCAGAGGAATTTTTCCGGCTGTCTTCACCAGCTGGCTGTCCAGCGGGATACGCAGGCAGCTGTCACAGATGATCCGCACCGGATCCACACCCGCCTCCGTCCGACAGTTCAGCAGCGGATCATCCGCCATCACTGTCCCGATACCTGCCATGATGCCGGTATAGCGTTTCCGCAACGCATGCACATAGCTGCGCGCCGCTTCCCCGGTCACCCACCTGGAATCTCCGGTCACTGCCGCAATTTTCCCATCCAGTGTCATGGCATATTTCATGGCCACGAACGGGGTTTTCGTCGTGATATAATGGAAAAACACCTCGTTTGCCCGCAGACACTCCGCTTCCAGCACCCCGGTTTCCACCAAAATGCCCTGCTTTCTCAAAATCTCCACACCTTTGCCTGCCACCTTCGGGTTGGGATCCATACATCCCACATACACCTTTCGGATTTTGTTTTGGATAATGGCCTCTGTGCACGGTGGGGTCTTGCCGTAATGACAGCAGGGTTCCAGCGTCACATACAGATCTGCGCCTGACGGATCCTCTGTACAGTTTTTCAGCGCATTTCGCTCTGCATGCAGGCCACCGCAGTACGCATGCCAGCCTTCCCCAATGATCCGATCATTTTTTACAATCACACACCCCACCATCGGATTCGGTGACGTGTGCCCGCAGCCGTTCCCGGCCAAAACCAGGGCCCGCCGCATGTAATCTTCCTTCTGAATATTCTTCGCCTCCCTTGACATGTGTTCGGAGGTTTTTCCAAAATGCTGCATTTACACAGCAAAAAGCCCTGAACACTTTCGTTCAGGGCTTCAACGTTCTATCAATCTATTCCAGCTGTCATCCTTGCTTATGCGGTGATCCAAATACCACAGTCGGCAATCATACAACAATGGGCCGATGCCAAACACTTGGTTCTGACACCGGGAACGCGAATAAATAAAGCTTGTTCAGCTTCCGTCTTCTTTCATCCAGACTATACTGTCGGCTTCGGAGTTCTGTTCACACAGTCACCGAATCTGCTGCATCTGCTGGCGCAGACCGCTCGCGGGCTATACCGCCGGTAGGAATTGCACCCTGCCCTGAAGAATTTATTCTCTCTATTAACTTAATCACGAATGAAGTATAACACTATTTCTACCATTTGTACAGAAATTTTTTTCTCAACATGATTACAGTTCACTTGTCTGTTCTTGTGAACAGACGAAGGGAGCGCCTTTTCATGAGCAGAAAGCAGCTGCGTAGCAGCGAAAAGCGAAAAATTCGCGATTCTTACATCTCTTTTACAGAACAAACGCCACGCCGTCCTGCTGCTCCACCTCATTGCCATGCATCACCGACTCAATGTACCGGGGCAGCGTCACCGCCTTTCTTCTGGGTCAGCTCCACTTCACTGCAGTCCAGGCAGGAGATCATGTAAACATCCGGATCCAGAAAACTGTAGCCGTTGCTGCGGATGCTTCTGATGGAACGTTTCAGGCAAATATAATCCGCTTTCCACTGATAAACGGTCTTGCACGTCTCCACCACATTGCCCTGGCGAATGCAGTTCAGCTGCACCTGGCGGCAAAATTCCTGATACAGCTTATCCTTGCTGTCCGCCATCCAGTCCACGTCACCCTCCAGGATCCGCAGACAATCCTCTTTGGAAATCCGGCTGATCTTCTTGTAGGTAATGCCCCTCTGCAGATGTTTGAACTCCAGATAAATCTGCTCCGGATCAAAATTCAACATGCAGATGCTGTAACGCCCCTGGGGGTGTTTTTCTCGATCATATTCTCAAAACGCAGCCGTCTCGTCACCAGTTTCTCTGCTCCGGCATCGCCTGCTTCTCCAGCAGATGTTCCAGCTGCTCTGCCTCGTGCTTCGCGATCTTCTGTCGTCTTTCATAATAGGTTGTATACCTCAAATTAAAATCCTCCAATACCCTTTGTTTTCCCTCATTTGCAAAATCAGTATAACAAAAGATATTGAAGGTTTTTGACTAAATCGATTAATTAATTCTAAAAATGCATAAATTATTTTTGTTCCAGAATGTCTTCAAAAAATCTCCGCAGCTGTACCGGGCGAGGCTGTCTGACATCCTCCAGCATCTCCTGCAGAGTCTCAAATTCCCGCTCCATATAGTACAGGTTCGAAAGAAATCCTGTTGTGAAGGCTCTCCTTTCTCCGGCCCACTCCCGGTCAGAGATCTCCGAAAGCTCAAAAATGCCGGAAAAACCGGACACTTCACCAATACGCCGGAACGCGAAACGCTTCGCCTCCACACTGTCTGTCTCAATCTCCGGGCGATGGATCATCAGCACGTCCCTGGCATCCACTTTCACATAGCGGAAATACGTCTCATCCTGCTGGATATATACGCACTGGGCATCAGCTTCCCCTACCCAGAAATTCCACGTCTCAAATTCGCCGTCCACATACTCGCAGTCCAGATCTGCAGCGCTCACCTGACTTCTCGCCAGCACCTCCACAGGCTCAGCCACTCCAGATCATCCTCACTCACATACCAGGTCAGCTGATCCTCCCGACACAGATAATCCTCGTCCAGAGAGCCGAAGTCCGGCATATTAAACCGCGGAATGGTCAGCATATATAATACTTCATTCTCATTTATTTCTGCCATACGTGTCTCCTATCCTTTCAGTCCTCTCGCCTGACGATCCATATCTTCCACCACAATATCGTAAATCTCACCCAGTGTTGCGCAGTATTCCAGCACCTTCCAGGGCTCATTTGTGTGGAAATGAATCTTGATCAGATCCTCATCGCCCACTGCCAGCAGGCAATCCCTTTGAAATTCTCTGTAAAATAATCGCTGATCACATCCTCGTCCAGGCCTTCGCCCTCGATCAGCAGCTGTGTGTCATATCGAAATTCAAGCATCGTTGTTCTCCTTTCTGGCATCCTTTGCCAAAAACACTCTGTGTTTATTATAGCACGCTATGTCTTTACAGGAAAGACACGCATGAAAAAACATCGCTGAAGTTTTATCATTTGAGGGTTACATACACTTACATACATTTTAAGTACAAAAAAACCCCGATTTTATCGGGGTTTTCAAAGGCGACAACCAGATTTGAACTGGTGATCAGGGTGTTGAAAACACGATAAATGGAGGGTTTTTCTCGATCTCCTGACATCCTACATACATTTTACATACATTTGTATCCTCTTGCAGTTACTTTTAAAATCTATTAAAAATATATCCGTATACAGTTACTTGAAAGAAAGGACGATCAGCCATGAATATTCCAAATCACACCAAACTTTCGGACGATGATAAACGTTTTGTCGAAAATTATATGTCTCTCCCAGAAGAATACCGTAAATACATGCAGCTCTTTATCAAAGTTTTGGGATCCGGTGTTTTGACAGAAGAAGATGCCCACTTTTTACTGATTTCTTGATAAAACACGCCAAATAGAAAAGAGCCGGGAAACCCCAACTCTTCACATTTACATTTTATCGACTTTTCAGCAATTCCGGAAGGCTGCACCCCAGCGCTTGTGCAATCAAAACAAGTTCATCTGCAGTGATATTAGCAAGATTATGTTCCAGCTTGTAATATCTTTGCTTTGTCATCGGAATCCCCGCAAGCTGCAGTTGACGGATAATATCAGACTTTTTGATGCCCTTGATTCAGCAATGGTTTTCATATTCAAACCGATATCGATATTTTCGCTAGATTTTATCCTCATACCACTGCCCCCTTCCGCATCAACTAGAAATATGATACAATTTCCACTAATCCAGAAGATAACCTTAAAAGGATACCTCTATTCAAAGGAGGCCTAAAAATGGATAATCTTGTATACTTGACAGACGAGGAGAAAAGACACTTGGAACTCTTTTCGAGCCTCAGATGAAGAACACCGCAGATTCACAGATTTGCTATTGAAAATCATTGCCGCTAACGTGTGGACCGAAGAAGAAGCTTCATTCTTTCTAAATTATTTGAGAACTCACATCAAATAGCTACACTCCTGCAATTTACGCTTGCCAGACGCCCTGCTGCCCCATGGGTTCCCGGCGTTCTGGCACTCTTTAACGGAGCCGCTTACCACGACCAAAACCTGTAATCAGAGAAATACACATTCCTTTTCCCCCACACGCAAAAAGACCGGAGTCACCCCCGTCTTTCGGTCGCTAATCATTAATATCGCTGTAATCCACCCGTATGCTTTTGGGCTGGTACCCGGCCATGGTGGCGTTGAATTTGTCACGAAATGTTTTGAAATTTTCTTTACGCTCCATTTGTGCCTCATAACTTCCCTCGTCGATGGGCTGTCACAAATCAAACGGTTTTGCCCTCCTGGCTTTCGATGTGGCAAATATAAAACCGAGATCGCATCGCTTTATAATGCTCCGTCTCTTTTCAACAGTCTTTGAATATGTGTAAACATGAATCCCGGAATTGTCCAGCCACTCTTTAAATGTCAGATTGCTGGTAACAATGTAGTACCGGCCGCACCAGTAAGGATTTCCACTGCTTCGCCGGTACGTCTGACACATATAATTGTCAGTCATGTTCAATAAGTTGGGGGCGGTGTCATCATCAATCAAAAATAGCTTCTGTCGATGGCGACAGATTGTCAAACTTTCCGGTTCCGCCGCCTCCTACGCGCAGCACCTTCATTCCCTTTAATGCTTCTCCTGCCGCATAGGTCTTTCCAGTGTTTGGAGCGCCTTGGATAAACACGCAAAAGCCGGTTTAAATCCTGCCGTTCTTTTGCTCTGTCTTGGACTCCCAGATAAAATGACTTCTCAACTGTCCGCATGGCGGAGTTACGCCTAATCTCAAACGGCAGCGCCTTATACCAGTCATTATAGTCCTGCAAATCATATCCCGCTTTGTATGCCATATGATCCAGTTCAGACATTTCCTGCATGTTCACTTTGCGGGATGCATTGGCAACCCGAATATATCCTTCCCTACCTTTTTTGATCTCTTCCAGCGTCAGATTACTTACCAGTTCAGTCATTTCGTACCGGGTTTTTACCGTCTCTGATCGCCTGATCGGTTTCATGCGTCAGGTACATGGCGGCGTTTGCAAAATTTCTGGTTCCTTCCACTCCCCGGTTATCCCAAAAGCATCATCAAGTTCCTTTCGATATTCTACCCCAACCATGCGCAACCATGCTGAAATAGATATGGCGTTGCGCCCTGTTACCCGCATGATTATATGATAATGTGGCTTTTCCACACTGGCCTCCCATATGTCATTGTGATCATAATCCTGATCATGCCGGATTGCAATTACCTGATACAGTTGAGAATCTATATTTCGTATGCGCTCGCTGGCCTCCTCCCACGTGCCCATTAACTGCTCGTCATAACACTTAATGGATAACGTTCTCATTGTCGATCTCATGGTATATGTATGTTTCTTCTTCAATCTATAAATTTCACCCTCTCTCTGTAATTGATTTCTTTAATTTTTGTTTACATTTGACACGGGATTACATTTTTTTAGCCGTAGCCAATGTAATCACGCGTAACCCCATAAATACTAGGTTTTTATCTGTTGTTTACATGTTTACATCATTTTTCATTATCGTTTTTCCGCATGTCCTGAACGACCAACAACCGGACATATTCACTCCACGTCAATCCCATTACTTTCGCACGATTTGACAAATACGACTTTTGCGGATCACTGAAACGCAGTGAGTATTGATTCTTGTATGTTGCCACTATGTCCCCTCCTTTCTCACGTTCTACAATTAGTATGACGGATGAAGGGCAAATGAAATGCAAAAAATACAAAAAAAATTTAAAAAGGCAGAGAATTTCTTCTCTACCTTTCATCCCGATCCCTGATATCTCGCCGTTTTCTGTATAGCCCCAGCTCTCCAATCAATGAATCAGCACCGCCTCTGGTATCAATATCCTGATACAAATTGCTCCGTCTGCTCATCCGATAAATGGATACCATATTCACGACAGATGCTGGTGATAACCTTGGCCGCATTTCGCCTCACGTATTCCACGCGTTCTTCCAAGCCATCTATTCGATTAGACAAATTCTGATTTTCTTCAACTAACGGGGCAACCCGTGCCTTTAAGCTCTGATTTTGCTTCAAAAGCTCCTGATTCTGCTTTTTATGTTTTCCCGCTCTGCACAATATAACGCCATTTCTTCCTGCGTCATTTTGATTCTATTGCGTCGAACCAATACTTTTTATATATTTTTCGGGTGTCTTGTACATTTGATCAATCCTTTCCTTTGCATCTTTTATACGCTGCTCCTGTACATAAAATTCTTTCTCCTGATGTTCGCGGGCAGCTTGTTTTTCCTGCGTGATTTCCAAGCCATACGCCTCACAAAGGGCACGGAACTGTCCACGCTCCTGATTTTCCACCGTGTAACCGCCAACACGCCATCCTTGTAGGAAATCCCCATTTCCCCCAGCGCACCTTTAATGATGTTTGAACCCTCATTCCGCGACTGCAATGATACTGTACCGGAATCCAATCCAGATGCAAATGCGGTGCTCCCTGTTCGTCTGCATGATAATATGCGCCGATAATTTCCATGTTCGGGTTCCGGTGTTTGAATCCGGCCACGTAGTCCTTGAAAACGGCCTTTACGGTCGGAATTCGGTAAATTCTGTGCATTTCCGACTGTCAATATCGTTTCGTATACAAGATGCTTCTTGCCTGCTTTCTTGATCTCCTGATAATAATTTTCCTTGCGTCTGTCACTCCTACGCTGCTTCTTGTTGTAGTCCTCCACAGCAGGCTGAAACAGCCTCTTGTAAGCATCCTGCAGGTTTTCATCTATCCATACTTCAAAATCTCCATTTTGGCGAATATGGGCTTCTTTCGAAACAGGTTCTTTCATCACGACGGTTATGGCGCTGATGCGCCTTATCTCCCCGGTGTGGTAACTGATCGTATATCCCATGGCTTCACGCTCGCTTTCGTATACAGTATGACAGATAGGCTCCCATATACGGAATCATGTGACATACCGGCAACTCAATGCCTTTTTGACATTCCACTTACGTTACACATCAAAGAATCATTTCGGCAGTTTCGCACTGCACGCGCCTGGCAGGGGGCCTTTTCTTCGCGGAAATCGGTATATACAAAATTTCGTTTCCCGCTCATCGCCTTGCATACTCCCGGTAAAGAGTGAAGGAGTTTTACTAAATGGGCGTAAGCGAAAATATAATAAATCTGTTGCAAACCATGGATGCAAATGATAAAAATATAGGTGAGATCGAGAAACAAATTGAATACATGAAAAAAGAAGAACGCAGTAAGCAAAATTTTCGATTTATCCAAAGTGAGAGAAAGGGGGAACGGACAGTTTTATATTTATGTCAACCGAAAGCAAATTACAGCTCCAGCTGAAGCGGCATTGATTGAGAAACTTTATGAAATGGAGTTTGGACTAGAAAAGAGCACTGGAATCTCTGTTTCGGAATACATGATTTACAAGAGGGATAAGACCAAAGCTTCCTCCAAGACGTTAAAAGAGTATGTTTCTATCTGGGGAAAACCACTATGCCGGAACTAAACTTTCTCAAAACCTAAAAGATTTGACAGCAGCCATTCTGACCGACTTTTTGAGAATCTGGTGAAACAGAAGAACCTGACATATTCGGTATACAGATATCAAAGGCGTTGTTTCCGCTGTTTTTAAAATATGCGATTCGACGACATTATCCAAAATAATGCAGCAGATTTCATCGACCCGCAAAATTTCAGATTCCGAAGCCCGGCATCTGCCAAGCGGCGCAAGACACAGAAGATCATCTCAACTGCGACTAGAGACAAGATGCTTGCATATTTTGACTTAGATTCCACCAATGATATTTATGACCTTGCTATTATGTTTGCACTGCACAACACGCTCCGCATTGGCGAAATCAAGGCACTGAAGCCCTCTGATATTGATTATGAGATGGGGTGCATCTGGGTAGATACCCAGATTATCGAAGAAGCGAA
>VOFC01000311.1_pt1 | contig 24892 bp, 28 predicted proteins | sample 5384161 | NCBI WGS metagenome assembly VOFC01 (sample SAMN12384722, study PRJNA508395) | human gut metagenome | isolation source: healthy gut B | host: Homo sapiens | reverse complement strand
AATGCTCAAAATATTTAAGGCCGGATGCATTTCCGTTATTCGGAACCCATTTTAATCCTTTGGGAAGCGCCAGGTCGTGTAATCGTTATGCCGCAGGTCTTGCATGCGGATGTTGGCCTTTTCTCGGCACGCTGTCGCGTTGTTCGGTGCTGACTGGGCCTATGATCCTGTCATCCCATGCGCCGTTCAAATAATCGTATTCCCCAGGGGTTGGATAATATACCATGGTGGCTGTCCCAAGGAGTCTTGCTGCGCCACAATAATTTTATCGTTGTAATAGACATGTTTAATTGAGCCGGCAATGTAATCCGTAAATTCTTTATGGAAATTAACAGACAACTCTATAATTATCACTCTTTTTCCATATTGATACAATCTTGCAGCATCAGATTATTTAATTTTTTATAATAAATTATCCTGATAGCACACCTTCGTACCACGTTTGCAATCGAGCCTCCGGATAGTTCGGCCTGGGCGGCGGTGGCGATGAGTTCTTCGGCATCATCGCCGAGCCATTGTTTCGGGAGCATATTGCGCCAGAGGACGGCACGAAGTTCCTCATCAGGCATCGGAAAGTAGATGATGGACTGGAACCGGCGGGAAAAGGCTTCGTCGATATTGGTTTCAAGTTGGTGGCAAGGATAACCGTGCCGGGAAAATCTTCAATGCGCTGTAACAGGTAGGCTACTTCCTGGTTGGCATGGCGGTCGTTGGACGTGTTGGTCGAGGTGCGTTTGCCGAAAAGGGCATCCGCCTCGTCGAAGAAGAGAATCCAGTTCCGGTTCTCGGCAATATCGAATACCTTTGCGAGGTTCTTTTCCGTTTCGCCGATATACTTTGATACAATCATGGACAAGTCCACGCGATACACATCCATGTTGTTCTTCTTGCCGAGCAAGGTGGCGGCAAGGGTCTTACCTGTTCCCGGAGGGCCGTAGAACAAGGCTCGGTAGCCGGGTTTGAGGATTCTTTTCAAGCCCCAATCCTCCATGATGGTATGCTGGTGTTCCATCCATGTATTGATTTCTTCCAGCGCCTCATGCGTATTGTAATCCAGTATTATGTCTTCCCACTCCAAAGGCGTGGTAATACGCTTGGCAGGAAACCGATGCTGTAATCGGGCTTGTACTCTCTGTCAAGCAGCACATGACTCAGGAACTCTTCCGACACTCGCAGTTGTCCACTAAGAAATGGTTCTCCTTCGTTTGCTCCCTCCAATCGCAAAATATTTGAGGTATAGAACCAATGGTTGCGCTGGAACATACGCACAACATCGCAACGCTTTATCGTGTCATCGCCTGCAATGATGAATGCCGCAGTTTCTCCTGTTGGCAGAAAGCCTCCGTGCGACAGACCTTTCCAGCCGCCGAACTGAGTAAACTGCCTGTCGAGAGTCCCATTTTGAAGAAAGAAAGTATCGAGAGCCTGGGGCTTGATGTGCGGCATCAAGGCAAGCATCACAACGACCCTCTCATCAAATGAAATATCTTTACGGTCGGTCAACTCTTCCAACCATTTTCCGGAAGGCAGTCCCAACTGACTTACGGAGGCATTCTCAAAAGCCCTGCTGCCGAAAATATACCCCGACCGTCACATTAAGCACCGCTTCAAACCACTCGATATGCTCAGTCATGGATTATAATGATTACCTGTTAATATTTCATATTCTTTTACTGCTCCAATATGTTGCTGTGCATGATACATAGGAATAGTGAGAATCATATCGCAGTTATAGTTGCCTCTGTTATAACGGACTCCTTCAATATGATGCCAGATAAGGTTGCCTGGATTTTGGTAAAAACAAATTAGCTTGCTGATAATCTGCATTTCTGCTCCCAGTCATATTTATAGTACATCTGCTGTTATTAATCATATAAAATAGATTAATAGGCAAATGTCTGTTCTGTTGCGGAATTACATTAGCAATAATGTCATTATAGGATGCAAAGTAAAAGTCATTGTAAAATGCAAGAACAAGATAATTCCATATCAATTGAGGAATCTCCCAGTTTCTTATTCTGAAATGCTTGGCAAATGCCTCCGTGAAATCCGTAAAGTAATCGTATATATGTCCTCGCATATTGACATGCCGCTGAATTAAACTAATATTAGCGTGTGAAAAATGATTTTTCCTTTTCCCAGCATCTATGGTTCTGCTTGATTTATGCATCAAAACAGACTCTTTCATAACCTCTGAATTTTAGTAGTTGTTCGCTCTCGCACCCATCACATCGGCCTCGTGTTCGAGTTCGATACAGTCGTTCACCGGCAATCCGCTCACTTCGGTGGTAGGCTCTACACGCCCTGCCATCTGCTGCGCAACATGCCATGCCTCGTGCGGCAGGTGCTGTTCCTGTCCGGGAGCGACATAAATATCCGTTCCTTGTGTGTAGGCTAATGCCTGTACCGTAGCCGGTTCCGGAGAGTTGTAATGCACCCGAACATCGTCCATTGCAAATCCGGAAAGGTCTTCGATACCGGCTTTCAGGTTGTCGGACATACCGGTCTCGTTCCTTTTCTGTTCGGGAGTTTCAAATTTTCCCTGCATAAGTTCATCATCTTCTTCATCGCCCAAGCGTTGTGCCGGTTGCTCGAACTTGCCTTGCAGAAGTTCGGCTTCGTCCTCCTCCCTTTGTACAGGATTTTCGAACTTCCCTTGTAACATTTCATCCTCGTCTTCGAGGCGCTGCACCGGTTCGGCTAAGGCCTGAAGCATCCTGTTCTGACGGTTGTCCGCAAACTCCAATGCGCTCTTGCCACCGCGCTTTTGCTGGATGATGCGTGCCACTTTGTTCCGATACGTTTTTTTCCGCTTCCATGATTATAAATTTTTAGTTTATTTATATATGATCAAAATCGAATTCTCCCTTGTCGCGCCATACGACGTTTATCCTCTTTTCCAGCCACGGCAACTGGACAAGCCGGTACGACCACGGCAGGAAGTCGAGCAGCATATCGTAAAGAGCGCCCTTCCACATACAGCACCCATTTGTCCTCCCGTTGTTCCAGTCTGCCCGGACGCTCTATGAAGTTGAGCTGAAATCCTTTTGCCGAAATATTTTTAAACTTCTCACAGTTATTCTTGATTCCGATAATCATTGACTCGATGGTCATTATCTCATAGTCGGCCAGCTTCAATGTCTTGGGTAACGGTACCTGAAAAGGACAACCTGTCAGGATGCGGTTGAACGCAAGCTCCTGCTCCTTGTATTCCTGTGGCTCGTCCGTCACCAACCGTTGCAGGATGAATATCGCCTTGACACGTGCCTCGGTATCTTTCAAATCGCTCCCGTCTTCCGTCAGCAGGCTGAGCATATTGAACAGACGGGGGAGCCATATTATCAGAAGGCAAAGCCCGGCATTCGGAACTTCGATGTACTGCGGCTGTACCGCGTCCTCCAATGATTGCTCGCTGTCGGCAATGTGCAGCCGTGTTTCCACTTCTTTAATGATATTATCCAATGCAAGTTGCCGTTCAGCAGTATTATGGTCTGCCCGGATGGCCGTTTTCCCGGATTCGGGATCGCCTGTCCCGGTAATTTTATTCTTCATATCGCCTTGTGTGTGTATTGATTATTTGTTGGTAAAATTCTGTCGGATTCCCTATGTTCAGAGTGGTTACTATCTGTTATTCCTGCCTGTTCCTGCACAAGTGCCGGTATTCCACCTTTCCATGCAAGTGGAGCCAGTGTGGAAATATACTTTCTGACAATGATCCGGTTATCTGCATAAGATACCTGTTCGTCCGGATAACCGGCAATAAACCGGATCAATCCTTCCGACAGTACGGATTCCGGAACTTCATATTTATCAGAAACGGCTTCTGTGATTCGGAGCAATGTCCCGCCCAAAGAGAACGATACACCCCCGATCATCTCCAGCCATTCCTCCTTGTCGAGCCAACCGCTCCATTGCCGGAACGGAATGTTTTTCCCGGTTGCACCGTCAGTTGAATAACGGACAAGCGACCACAGCTGCTTCGGCTGCCAACGGGCATAGTGCCGCAACACCTGCGACTTTGCCGTGTCGCTGACAGACGGGGAGATGAGCCAGGCCGCCCAATCATCGAATGTTTCTTCATCGGGATTATCTTCCCGGTTCGTTACTGAAGACATGCCGGTTTCTGTGAAAGCACCGGTTTCGGCATCACCGGTTGTTATCGGGGAACCCGATGCGACCGTATTGATAACTTGCCTTTCAGCCGTTCTCCATTGCCCCTGGCCGGCAGCCGTATATTCCTTGCTTCCGGTAAGGACATAGTGCCAATGAGAAAGAAACTGCCGGATAATTTCCTCCGTATCCATATCACCAATACGCTGCCCCGTAGCCACCAGAAGCAGCAGGGCTTTTGTTATGGAATTGTCCCGTTCCGCGCTGCTGCCCGTAAACAGATTCGTCCCTATGGGTGTGTGTCCACAATCCTAATGACCAGCATCAAGGTTCCCGAAAGGGTATTATCCGTGTACCGGATAAAGTCCGAAAACAGTTCTCTGTCGGTGATCTCCGCCCATAGGGTAACTGTATTTTCTTCCGATGTGACAGTCGCTTTCACTAAACGCATCGCATTTTCCGGATTCTCATTCATATAACGGCGGAACACATCCGTTTCTGTGCGGAAGAAAATGCTCTGTTCCGCAGCCATTCGGTAATTCCGGAAATGTCATCCAAATGCTGTTCAAATGCCGTTCGGACTTCGTTCAAGTCCATATCGTTTGTTTGTATTGGCAAATCTTTCTCTGCTGTTGCACTGCAAGCCGTTGTTACATCTTCCGGATTGTCGGTAGTAATTTCAGAAATTACCTTTTCTGACGCTGTTCCGGAAATATTCCGTTCCCCGTATGTCGGTTCCGATATGCAAGTATTCAGTTTTTTCGAACGTATATATTCCCGTATCCGAATCAGCAAAGCCGTTCCGGCAAATAATGAAGTCTGTGACGACTGTCTGATAAACAGCTCGACGACAACTTTAACCTTGTCGTTGCCTGCTATAGCGGAAAGTAACCGTATGGCAAACTCTACATTGTTAGCCGCCGCTACGTACAACGGAATCATTATTCCCGTAGGAAAGTGACACAAACAATGCCTGCCACAGTTCCTTTGCCGGACGGGAGACAAGTCCGCAACCTTCCCGATATTCTCCACAAGCAAACCTGCGAACTGCATTGCGGAATTTGCCGCATTCTGGCCGCCTGTCCCGAATGCGTATCCGGCTAACCGCATTGCGATATGCCGAAAGCACGATGTCATCAAGCAAGCCGATAACCTTTTCCAGCAACTTTTCCGACTGCAAAGCGAGAACCAGTTCGCTTTCCTTGCCATGATACATATCGAACCATTGCAGGACAAGCATCCTTTGGACTTCTTCAGGGAATATCTCCCTTTCGACAAAACGGTGTGCAAAACAGAGAGCCGTCGCGTATCGGTGTTTTTTTTCATTCTTCATCAACAGGGGTGTTCCCTTTGCAACCGCACAGACAAACTCCCGCAGCGATGCCGGAATATCAATGCCGTCTGCTGCTACCGCACCGGATGAAGCTGCCGCAAATGCAACCGTCCTTCCCGTGATTTCCTGGTGTAACAGTCCTGCAATCCGTACAACCTGCATTGGAATGGATTCCGATGTATGGAACATTCCGGCACCTATGCCCTCCAATACCGCAATATGCAATGCCTCTGTCAACCGGGCACTGTCCGTACCTTTCAGCCAGGAGACGGACGTGGAAGCCCCGTAGAGTACTTGGGACACGGCAGAAACCGCCTCCGACAGTTGCAGCGAGACATGCCCGTTGAGTAGCAGCACGGACGGTTCGTCCATTAAATCCGCCAACAGCGATATATATCGTCGTTTAGGTTGTGCTTCCAGCCACCGTACCAACAGTTCCGGTTCCTCTTTGACAAGCCGTCTGAGAAATGTCCTCTTGGCACTTTCGGGCAGTTCCGCATTCTCCAGCCACTCCCCGAAAGAGGCGATATGCTTCCTTAGGACGGCCGATGCGGCTGAATACGGGGATATTTCATCTTCTTTCTCACCTGCGGATTGGCGGTCTGCATTTTCGTCCTTTCCCTGTCTTGTCTTAATCAGCGACAGTTGCAGCAGCATATGGTAGAGTTCCCATGCGTAACTGTCCCCGGTAACGGGCGAGCCGTCGGCGTTCAGCCGCTGGTTGTGGTAGATGATGTCCAGCACCGTCAGGTAGTAGTCTGTTCGAATACTTCCAGCAGGAACTGCACCGTCAGTTCCGCTTTGGAAAGATAGGTGTGGTAGTCCCTTTTCCGGATGAATGACAGCAGCCGCCGGTTCAGGTGAAGCCGGAAATGCCGTTTGTCGCCGAACATCGGCACACCGTTGAACGGGTAGTATTCCAACAACCAGCCGTAGAGCCTGTACCAGTATTCCGGTACGTCGATCTCCGCATGGTTTTCCGTCTCGGCCGCCATGATACGCCTGACAGCGGGATTTTCAAGAAGTTCCGCCATTGCTTCCGTGCTGCATGTCTCCTTTGTCTCATGGATGAGGCGGATGACGGATTGCGGGGCTCTTTCCACCGCCATCGACAGATACCGCTGCTTCTCGTATTGACCGAGTGTCGGGGACAGGAGCCATACGCCAAGCGGCAGGATCTCCGCCAGACGTTCCCTATCCGTTTGCAGGTACAGCCGTTCCATGATATAGGGCTTGGAGGCAATCACGAACAACAGCCTCTGCGCATGATCCTTATCCCTGAAATACCGCAGTTCCTCATGCAGGTCGAAATCCCGCACATCCCATTCGGGCATGCAGAAGCCGTATTCCAGATAATGCAGTAGATTTTCGAACCGTTTTTCACGGGAATATAGACGGGATTTGTCCGTTTCGAGAGATGTCCTGTTGTCCGCACCGTCCGGGAATGAAGGCTGCAAGACTTTCGTCTCTTTAATCTGCCGCAGGAACTCCCGTTCCAGTGCCTCGCGCAACCGCACGGGGGAAGCTGCCGTAGAACTCCTCCTGCGGTATGCCGCCCAAATCCAAGTCCAGACGGCCTATCTCCATATAAATATCTTTCTTGTCGTACCGATAGAAGAACTCTTCCAATACATCGGTGACACAACGCTGACAAAAGCCGTCCCAGTCCGCATAAAGTTCCCTGGCGAACAGCTCGTCCGTCATCCTGAACCGGAACGATATGTTGTCAATCAGGGTCATACGCTGTCCTCCTTATGTGCTGTTCCGTCTTCCTGGTCTTTTCCCTCTCCTTTGTGTCCCGGGATGAAATCCATCGAGAGGGCATCCGTCATCTTCTTCAGGTATCTGGCACGGATGTCCGCCGGGGGCATTCTCCCTTATGCTCTCTCGCCACCTCTTATATCCGTCCTCGAAATACTTCATCTGCAAGGCGCCGAGCCAGCAGGTCTCCATTTTCAGGTGTGCCGGAATTACCGAACGTGCCAACCGCGTGCACTCTTCGCGGAACCGTGGGGAATGTGTCCTTGCCGTCCAGCCCGTAAACGCCAGCAGCACCGTGAACGGCTCTGCCGGAGTGAACAGGCTCTTTTCCACCACATACACCGCCTCGCACTGCCTGTTCAGCTCACGCAGGTAGCGGCACAGCGTGTTCGCCCATTCGGTGAGTTGCTCCCTGCTGTCCGACCGGCCGAGGTTCATGCGTTTCTCCTCCTCCCTGCCACGGAAGACCAGCAGCCATTCGCTGTTGCCCAGTCCCACGAGATTGTAGTTGCCCAATGCGATTCCCTCACGGAACAGCGAGCCGTTTATCCAGTTCGAGTTGAATATCGGCAGGTTGCGCCTCAGGTTCTCGTCCCGTTTCAGTTTCTCCCCTTTCGTCTGAGGTGGATTGTCCTCCTTTATGGCTTCCACCGATTCGGAAATGAACACGTCATCGTTTATCATCTGCGAGCTCATCAGTCCGCGCAGCCGTTCCCCCTTTCTCCCCGTCGCCCATCAGTATCAGATTATGTCCCGCAAGGATATTGCCCACGGTCGTTTCTTCGTCGATGTCGAAATCCAGCAGCAGGGAGAGGTACTTTCTTCACGACCGGGACGTTTTCGCCGCCGAATGTTCCCGTCAGGTCGAATGAGCGGGCACGGTCGCGTATCAGGACGGGAAGGGCTTTCAGAAAACGCATCCTGCGGCGCAGGCGGTCGTCCGCCGTCTGCCCGTAGCAGTAGAATTCCGTCAGCCACTCCCGGGGCGCTGTCCACTCCGTACAGATTGTCGAGGAAATCCATGTAAAGGTTCCGTAATTCCTCGATGCGGCGGTACCTATCGTTGGGCTTGGACAGGCCAAAGTACTTTCTCCGGCAGGGTTTCCATACGGAGAGGAGTACTGTCCGCATCGTCTATTGAAAGCAGCCTTTTTCAGTCCGTTCAGTTCGTTCAGTCCGCGCGCTGCATCAGCAGGTCGAAAAGTTTCAGGTAGCTGCCGAAATTACGCGCCTCCGCCTTCTGTCCGGCTGGGGTGTCGCGCATGAAATCCCCTTTCCGGACGTGCCGTAGCACGACGGCAGGTCGCCTGCCAGCGGGCTGTGGCCGTACACGTCACGATAGGTGGATTTGTATGGGGTTCCTTGCTTTTCCCCCTGCTTCACGGCGTTTGCCGTCTCCGGTCATTTCGGTGCCGGGCCCCTCCATTTTCTGCATAATCTGGCGCATACGGAACGTGCCGCGCATGAAATATACAGCCTGCATCCGTTCCAGAAAGCCTTTGATGTCCGTGCCCGCCTTTTCCCGCCCCATCCTTACGGTTACGTCCCCGAAGTCTTCGGGTATGTGGAGCGAATAGCCTTCCCTGAAGTCTGTTACGGGATGCCCGATCCTGTCCTTCAGGTAGAGGGTCTTGAACGATACGATGCCCGGTATGCCCTTGAGCTTCCAGTACAGTTCGTTTTCGGTGTCCTTCTGTCCGGGAATCTCCGCCCGGATGTCCTTCACGGGCCCGTCGTACCATTCGTCCTCCCTCACGGGCTGCAGGCTGTCGGATGTGGAGCGCATGATTTCCACGGAGCCGGAAAGGTACTGCATCACCGTCCGGTACACCTGCACGAGTATCTCCGTGGCATCCTGACCGGTCTCTATTTCAAGGTCGGCATGCAGGAAAAGTCCCACGGGCTGTTCCCTCCTTATCTCCCCCGAACTGCTCGCAAAGGTTGCGGTGACGGTTCAGGAAACCGCGTACCTTGTCCTCCACGGTACGGTCGTTCCGGAAGAACGGGGAGAGGCGCAGGCTGACATCATACCATCCATGCCTGTCAGGTATGACCTTTTACATTCTCCACCATCGGGAAACGGGTCAGTATCGCCCGGCGGTAGTCCTCTGCCGTGACCGGCGCAGAAGGATACACCACTCCTGCGGGAAAGAGGCCGTACCTTTCTCCCATCCATGTGCCGTCTCTACCGGCAAGGTAATCCTCTGGCGCGAAGTTCAGCTTGTAGTCGATTTCCGTTGGGGCGTAGTTCGCCGCATCGGCGATGGTCACGCCTGGATCGCCCGAGTTATAGTCCGTCCACACTTCTCCTGAGAGGCGTTGCAGTTCGGTAAGTGTCTGCCGTTGCAGTTCCGTGTAGAGTTCCTCCCCTTCGGGCGGACGGGTGATGTATAGTTGTCTTTTATCCATAGGCGCGGTCTCCTATAATTCCCAGAGGGTTTCGATACGGCAGTAGATGGCCTCCGCACCGCTCTCTGTCCACCGGCTTCTTATCTGGAGACGGATTTTTTCCCGCCCGTGCGTTGCCAGCGTATCCTGACACGGCCAGACCAGCCCCACCAGTGTTTCCGGGAAGAACGGACACGCCGTTTCCGGCTTGCTTGTGAATGCGAGGCGACGGCTTCACATGCGGAGTACGTGCGGCTATGCCTGTTCAGGTAACAGACGGACAGGCGGTACATCCTGCATCTGTCAGCCGGTTGTCCTGCCGCATCTTCCACGGGCAGGTCGTGCCACAACCCGTCGGCTTTTATCTTCAGGATGCCGGAGCCGGGACTCTCTTCCTCCCCGTCTTTCCCCGAGAGGTATCCGGCCGCTTTCAGCGTGCCCTCCACGGTGACGTTACGGTCGCGGTCTATCGTCAGCACCGTTTTGCCTTTGTCATCCTGTATTCTCAGGCCGTTTTCGCCGTCGAGAGCAATCCGCCACAACGGTTCCGATCCGCCCTGGTCGGGGTCGTCGGTAAAGACGGTGGCTGCCACGCCGCTCTTGCCCGCGGGAAACAGGCGCACGCCGTCGGAGGCTGTGGCTGTCACCTTCCGTCCTCGTGTATGTTGGTTACGGAGTCTATCAGTTCGGCGAAACTGGTCTTCCGTGGGGCTGTCTCCCCGCTGGAAGTACGATTTCAATGTTTTCCCTGTCCCTGTATCTGCTGTCCATCGTATCTTGTTTTTAATAGTCTATCTTATCACGAACCCAGTCCCGATTCCCGCTTCGCCCACGCCGGAACGGCCATTGACCAGTTTCACGTCGAGTTCCTCCACATAGAGCACCCGCAGTCGCCCGCGGCGGAAAGCATCAGGTCGTCCCTGCCGCCTTCTCCGGTTATGCGATACGTCCTGTCTCCTGTGGTGATATCCAGCGAGATGAAATCGCCGATGCACTCGTCGTTGACGATGCGGGACAGAAGCGCGTCGCATGAATACCGCACACCCAGATCCGGCAGCCTGCCGTCCATATACCACGCCATGAAGAATACGCGGATACGCCTTTCCGTGCGCCGTTTCACGCTGCCGGGGTCGCATGTGTCCGGTTTTAGTACCGCCTTGAAACTTATTTTCAGCGGCTCGTACACGGGGTTGAACGCATGTATCGCCGCGAACGGCGGGGCGTATTTCCGAATGAACCGCTCTATTTCCGACAGTTTCCATCCAGGCAGGGACGGGTATTTCCGCTTCTCAGGTTTGGGGAATACCACGACATGTACGCCGCCGTCCTCTCCCGCATCCGGGATGCAGCATGCCTTTTCTATTTCGGGAAGCGTTCCAGTATCATTTCCTCGTAGTTGCCGCCACATACGGCGCGGTTGCGTGAGGAGATGCGGATGCGCTGCCTGACACCCGTGTCCGCTTCCGTCTCGGCAGGCTTGCCTCCGCTGCCCGGCATGGGCTGGGTCACGGTGAGGATGCGGCTGTCCGCCATTGCCGGAGCCTGTATCGTCCCGGCAGGCAGGGCGTTGCCGTCGCCGTCTTCAGCCGTTACCCGGAAGCAGTTCAGATAGATGCCGTTCACAATCGTGCTTTCCGGAACTTTTCCGTCCTTGAAAGCGAACCGCAGCCACAGCCCGTTCCCTTTCTCCTTTCCCGAAGCACTTTACCTCAATGAAGCCGCTGCGGGTCAAACCGTCCGTTTCCTCGCACAGCACCTCCTCCTCCGGCACTCTTTTCCAGATGCCGTTTCCCATGTACCTGCCGATGGTCAAGGCGCAACCGGACTGTTCCCTGACCGGTTTCCAGTCCTGCACGGCATAGCGCAGGTCGAGATAGAGCCGTACACGGTTCGTGTCGCCCATGTCATCCAGTCCCACCAGCAGGGAGGGATATTCCATTTCGGGCTGGAATGTCGGAGCCGGTTCATAAGAGGACAAGCATTGCTCATAACCGTTTATTCCCGTGAAACGGTACAGGCAGCCGTCGCCCGGCCAAATCGTTTCCTCGGACTTGTAGCCGAAAGTCACGTCGCTAAGCATCGGTACTTGCGGCTGTTCGCAACGGGTTTCCAATTCTTCTTTTTTCTCCCGTCCGTTGTGCATCATCACTTCGGAGAACAGGCGGTAGTAGGCGTTCATGCCGAAGCCCATATCGGGAGCGTCCAGTGTCAGGCGGTAGAAGCCGTTGCTGTCACGGCGGTAGGGCGTCAGGCTGTTGGCCTCCGTGTTCCCCCTCAGCGTAAGCTCAAAGGAGGCTTCCTCGGAGAGCTTGCCTTCTTTGTCCTTGTGGAAAAGCGGTTGCGGAGAGCCGGAGCATTCGTACCAGTGGCTGTTCTCCTGCCACTGGCAGCGCACGAGAAAGCTCTTTTCATCGACGTGTTGCCCGGTGTCGTAGTTCCTGTATATCGTGCCGAAACCGTTCTCGGGCAGCTTCGTCCAGGCTCCGTTCAGAGTTACGGCGGTTATCTCTTTCAAGGCGGCTTCTTCGTGGCCGAAAATCAGCCGGTTGTCCCGTTCGCCCGTCGAACCGAACGGGTAGAACGGTTGCGAGGGGTCAAGCTGCCCCGACTCCCCGATAAGGGTGAAGTTGTGGATGCCCGTCACTTCGGTGGCAACGGTTATGCTTTCGCTACGCAGTGTCTGCGGCAGTTCTCTGTCGGCGAACAGGATGCGCAGGGACGGATGTCCGGTGGTAATGCCGTGCAGTTCGTCCGTGCAGGCAGCCGGGGCCTCGTCGCCCTCGCTCAAGGTGAATGTGAGCCGGAGTGAACGGGTCTCTTGCCCGTAGTCCGGTGTATATGTCGTCTGCACCCAGCCCTCGCTGCCGCTGATTTGCAGGATAAATGGCGTGCATGCCGGAAGGTCGGGCATCGGGGTATCTTTTGGGGGTAGCCAGACGGAAACTGACGGTTACGGTGCGTCTGCCCTCCGACAGAACGAGGCTGCGCGAAGTAAGCAGCCAGCCGTATTCAATGCCCTGGCTGCGGGATTGGCGGCATCGAACAAGGGGCAGGCGCTTTCCTGCTCCTTGTTCAGAAGAGGTGTGATGTGCAGGCGATTGCCTTTGGCCGACAGGGCGTATGCTGCAAGGATGCGTGCCGGGATGATGTATGCCTTTTCCGCGGTGGCATAGCACAGGTCGGAGCCGTCCGCCTTTTGCCGGCGGTGAACTTCGTGCCTTTCGGCAGCGGGAAGGTTTCCGTGATTTTCTTCCTGTCCGGGTCGATGACGATGAGCGTGCTGTCCTGCACCGCCGTTTTCGGGGTGTCGTGCAGGATATTCCGGCGGTAGAACTCCGCCCAACTGCAGAAGCGGGCGTTGAAGCGTTCCGCGATACCGCAATAATTTCTGACGAAGGTGAGCAGCAGGGCGAGCGAGGCATCCAAATCGCCGCTTTGTTCAATACGTGTAATGTATTCGCCGCCTTTCTTCTGTATGTCCGCCACCGTGCCGAGCATTCCGTAGTAGGGCCGGTTCATGTCGTTCAGCGGGGTGAAGAAAGATTTTGGGCGGGGTTCCGTATTCCGGGGAACGGCTTTCTCCAGTTGTTCGAGCAACTGTCCTGCCACTTCCACGGCAGGGGCTTTCCGTTGCCTGACTGCGGCTCCGGTCGATGTATTTCCCCAGGCGGCAGGCCCATCCCGTAAACTTGTCTTTCAGGTCGTTCGTGTATTCGGTCTGGGCCGAGGTGCCGCGTCCGTCCACGAAGGAGTCCACATAGCCACACACATCCTTTTGCAGGATGTCCACCAGTACCGTCAGCACATGGTTCTCCCCCACAATGACGACAGCCTGCCGTTCTCCTTGTCCGTGCGGTCATAGTAAGGTAGGTTGCCGCTTACCGACATCAGCCAGCGCAGCAACTCCCGCCAATCGCTCTCCAAGGGGCGGAAGCCGTCCGGCATGGCGGTGTCCTGCATGCACTCCTCCCGCAGCGTGCCTTTCTGTTCGTATGTCGTCTTTTTCTGCCATTATGACATCGTTTATAAATTACCATATCATTGGAGGCTCTTGTCCGATACCGGAAAAAAAAAACCGCTTTCCTCGTGCGGCCTTGTGTCGCAAAGGGGAAGCGGAATAATGGAGTTATAATAAATCTTACGGTAAGTCCGTAACGGCGGTTGCAGGTATTTCCAGTTTGGAGAAGGCGAATATCTTCTTGCCGAGATCTTTCAGCGAGGCTCCGGTATGACAGATATCCGCACCGTCGGTAATAAGGATGCGGCCATGGCTTCTTTGGTATATGTGCGCCTCTATCGGAGGGTATTGGCGGTGTGCCGTTCCAAGTCCAGCTGGAACCGGCGGCTTGTCGTCTGTGTGCAGATGTCCCTTCACTCCGTCGTTTCGTTTGCAGAACATCACAATACCGTTTATTTCGTTTTTTGAAAAGATAAAGATACTATAATTATCCGTCTGTTAATCAACCGTACAGCTTTTTCTCATTATTCCTTTTTTCTTTTCCCAGCATGTCAAAGAGCGATTTGTATCTTTAATTATTGATCCTTTACAACCCGGCAAGGTCGGTTCCTTCATTCAGGTAGAAAGGATAGACCATGTTGGTGCGCCTGTTGGTTTGCCGAATAGTGTAGTCCAAAGTGATATTCAGAATGCCTTCCTTGTCGTTCACCTCGAAATCCACCCGGTTCAAGTCCACCCGCGGCTCGAACATCACCACCGCATGTTCTATTGCCTCACGCAGCAAAGTCTGCGTGGAGATGTCCATTGCCTCGAACACATACCGCCGCACAAGGCAGCCGTAGTCATAGCGGTGGACACGCTCGCCGGGTGAGATGCTCAGCAGCGTCCACAGGCTCTGGCGTATCTTCTCTTCATAGGCAGCCATTCTGGTAGGAGTGCCGACCCTTTCCAATGCCGGAGGGAAGCTCCAACCGTTACCGAGGAATGTTTTGTTATCGTTCATATCTGTTCTATAATTATCATTATTGTTTTTCGTTATTGCCATTTAATCGTATCCTTGTATGCGGGGGAAAATAGCACCTCCAACAACACCTATTATAGCTTCTATTCCTCCTCCTGTTAACCCGCCAAGCAAAGCACCTTAGAACCTCCCGAAAGAAATCCTGTACCATTTCCAGCTCCTGCAAATTCTAAACTACCAGCCAATCCCATTTTTTATCCAATCATCTCTTCTCTGAATTGTTTTGTCACATTATTATAGATTGATATGACATTTCTTCCATCTTCAATCACTACCGTTGTCGTACTCCGTTGACACAAAATTGTCGGGAATTTTATTTCCAACAGATTCCTTATGTTCGCTTGCTTCGTACATGGTTGCTGGATTTCAGCGTTGATACTTCGGTTCGTTTATCCCTGTTTCACCTTTATCCTATCGGATTATGAATCCTTGTACTCTTGACCAGAGCGGATAACATATCCGCCGGGACGGAATTTTCATATTTTATTCCACTTGTATCCTAATTTCGCCCAAATATACCATCTTCTTAGTTGCCTTTCATTTGAGATTTTAAACCAATTTCCCCCTGTCGCAAAGTGCTATTGGGAAATCAGGATGTAATAACGCCTCAATAATTGGCTCGCCGTGCTTTTCTGCAAAATCTTTAAAATTGACTTGAGCGCCATGCTGGAATCTCTTTTGGTCGTTACTATATCCCATTTTATCATTAATGTCCATCAACATACCTGTGTCTCCATGTCTTTCCCCAGAGTCCATATCACTTGCTTTGGGAACTCTTGGATAACCTATCTCGATTCTTTTTTTTGATTGCGTCTGTTGAGCTTTCTAAATTTAACAATATCATGCACATCGTAGTCTCCTGTTATAAAATTTCGATGCCAACTTGGTTTTTTTTCATTCTTGGTGTCTTTTCCTATATTCTTACATGAGGCCAAAGACAAGTATGTTCCCTCAGCTTGTATAATCTTCTTTTGGGGGAACTTTCTTGTATGATTCTACGCCCTCCTGAGTTAAATAGAAACCATCAATTGTTCCGTTGCTCAATGAGGAACCATCCCCTACATCTCTTTCGGCAAGTCAAGTTCCTTCAAAACTTTTTAATGCTTCTCTTCTATTTTTTATATCCGATATTCATTTTATCCGCAATCAGAGGTGCTGTTTTTGGGCTTTAGCGACTTGTCCAATATCGAATGAGGCTTCGTGCCAGCACCTTGTGCTAACCTTGATAATGATTCTCGCCCGGTTTCTCTAATACTGATAGCACATCTTTTTTCTTTTGTATATTGTTCTATTACAGCGGCATCCTTCGGTAATGTGAACATAGTATGTAATTCGCCATAATACATCAGGGGCGGACTGTCATCTTCTCGAATCGGTTTAGATGGGCCGGCAGATTTCCATTTTCTATTATCGATGCCCAGCAATCCTATCAACTCGCTAAATAAGTAATGTTTATCAGATTCGATCAAGTGTTTCAGAATGTAATTTGTTTTATATTCAATTCTAATTTCATGCGCTCAAATTCTTTCTGAGCCCTGTCGATCCCTATAATAGCTTTACCATTCAAGAATACATGGCGTTGAATTGTTTGAGGGGGCGATTATATCTGTTACGCACAGTTGAAATAGTGCGTGGATAAACATTTATATTTTTGTCTCGCTTCGTACATAATCATCCGATTTTTGAAATTTCGAGATATTTTTCTTGTCTCTTTCGCAGAGGCTACTGCTTTAATTCAGATTTACCTCAGCAGATCGGGATCACCGACGAAAGGTGTCTTAGCCAATTAAGTTTATTTTATTAGGGAAGAGATTGCGGTTCAGTCCCTACAAGATGGTCGAAGCATGGTATATTACCTTCTTTCTTGACCATTACTTTTTACCTTATGTTGCCGTATTCAAATTCAGCTCTTGAATATTTATCATCATGTTCATTATAACTTCTTAAAATCGTAATGGCAGGATATTCATTTGTCGAAATATATTGTTTACCATAAGACACATCTTCTGCATCATTTATGGTACTCAGTAAATTCTCACAAAAAGAACAGTGGAAGTGCAAAAACAGCATAGTGTGTTTTGGCTTACGGTCTTTTTATCCCGGTGATAGTAAATTGCTTCAAAAATATTTGCGTTATTTTCCTCTGTTCGCATTGAAGGAAGAACACTGCCTTCTGCAATATGTTTTGCCTTAAATTCTTGTCCCATATCATTATGCAAAAGTCGCATTTTTTAATAAACTGAAGTGCGGATATTGACTGGTTTTCCCTGTACACGTTTTTTGCGGTACAGATCTTTCTCCTGTTGTCATTCATTCGTAATTGTTGTACACTTTTTCTTCTGTAACGGAAAACTTATGGGAAACCGCAGCTTTATGTTGTTTTGCTTCGTACATGGTTTTCAATTTTAATGGTTAGAAATTACTGTTCTGTGGCATTACCGTCCGTCTTCATCTTTCAAGCAAAAGCGGGCGAGGGGCAGAAGCGATGTCTGAAAATCAGTCTTGATAAATTCCTCTTGCTCATACCTTATTCTTTTTATATTGTTTTACTGTTATCCTCCATCTGCAGTCTGTGGGGCATCCGGCGATCTATTAGCCCGATGTGCCGTGGTGTTGCCCAGTGCGGTAGCTCGCTGCCAATCATCAACTGGCCGATCCTTGATGATGCTGTCGGGCGGCCCCGTACATATGCAATATGTCACCCATGATCGCTGCAGGCAGTTTGCCTATCATCGTAGGTTCTCCCGACCTGGCGACCGGGCCGCCTGCATGGGGGATGGGCGGCAAGCCCGGTGTGTCTGCATCGGACAGGTGTGCATGTTCATTCCCAGCAGGCGGCATAATACTATTCGTTAAATTCTTTACACTTCGTTATTTAGTTAATCATCACCATTGCACCCTTTACGGTGGTTCAAGCTTGCCGAGAGTTCCGCCAGGCGTTGCCCTGACGGTGCCCCCACCTTCGCCTGTACCTTTCGACATTCAGCCCTTCGAGGCTTGACATCCTGCTTGCTTGTACCGCTGATTTTCATCGTGGCATCCATTGTGATGTTGCCTTTGGCTTTCAGCGTAATATCTTTTGCGGACGAGCGTGATGCCGTTCTTGTCCATCATGATATTTCATTCTTGTTTTCATCAGTCAGACGGATGTAGCCTGTCATCGCTAATTTCCACCGTATTCTTTCCGGGGTGGAGACCGTTATGATTTTCTTCTCACTCGTCGAACTCGATGCGCATCTTCACGGCGTGTGACCAAGGCTTTCTTGTTGTTCTCCGCCTCCGTATTCGTTGTAGGGCGGCTTGTGCTTTCACCATAGATTGAGCCGAGAATGACGGGATTGGCCGGATTGTTATTCACGAAAACCCACCAATACCTCATCGTTCGGTTCGGGCCAGAAACTGCCTGAACCGTTGGTAGCATATATGTGGAGAGACGTGCCCCAAAGCAGTTTGTCCTGTCCTCCATCCACGGCAGTTCCACCTGTATGCGGTACTGCTTCTGTGGGTCGCCGTCCAGTTTTTCACCACCGCCGTATGCAGCCCTTCCATGCCTGGCAAGCCTGCCGCAGGGGGCTTACCACATCCGGCTCGTCTGCCAATGATTGCCGGGGTTGATGCCGATTCCGGCTTTGGTAATCCATTCATTATGCTCGACAAATGATATGCTCCACCGAACCGATGAAGGCGTTGCCGCCGAACCGTAAAGCCTTTCAGTTCGATGATGCAACCCGGTACGGCTTCTGCTGCCCGTAGAAGCTGAACGAACCGTGATAACGTGCAAGCCCGGCTTTCAATGCCATGCTGTCTGCCCATACTTTCAGCACTTTGCTGTCCGCAGAGGCATCGGTTTGGAGCAGCATATTATCGGCTGCGGCTATGTTCTCCGGTTCCAGGTCTCCCTGCTTGTTCAGCTTGGGAACGGGAAGCACTTTCCTTGACGGACTTCTGTTCCGAAGGGTTCCACGACACGGCATCATACCCGAAAACTGGTCGCTTGCCGATAGTCCGCCGTCAAAGTCTATCAGGTCGTTGCCGTAGGTGACGGTCAGCACAGGCAATGCGCCCGCTGTCGGTTTGAATGCCTTGATGTCGCTGCCCGTGGTGAGAATGAACATACCACCCAGGCATCGGCACGCGAGAGGGCGGAAATCCCAGTCCGTACAATAGTATTGCACCATATCAGGGTGCTGGTAGTCCGTGCTGTCTGCCGACACCTTGCCATATGCGGAAAGGACTTCCTCTATCATGTCCGAGTCTTTCTTCTTCTCGAAGATACGGTTCTTGCGCACCTGTGTGGCAGCGTAGGCGTTATCACGGCATTCCACCGTCATCAGGGAACGGTGTCCCTTGCCGATGCGTATGCCCGTATCCAGAATGATGCCATCGAACAAAGTCTTCAAGTCATTCAGTTCGCCTGCGTCGATACGGATAGCAGTGCCCGGCTTGAAACTGTCAGAGTCGGATTCGTCGTCAAAGTCTGCTTATCCATGTCTCCGGCATTGAAACGCAGGGTGGCTTTGCCGATGCGGTTCAGCTCCAGGCGGACATGAGCCGACACCAGTTCGAAGGCGTCCCCCAATGCCTTGCCGTTGCAAAAAGACTTTGCACGCAAGGTTGCAACCTACATATTTTGACGGTGAGTCTGCCATATTTTCCCCCTTTCTTCTATTCCTTTTTTAGTGGCGGAAACAGGGAGTTCCGTTCCTGCCGGTATGTTCTGAAACTGTTCAGGTTGTTGAACCTTTGCCACCTGCCCGCACCAGCAGGGAACCCCACGTAAATCTTGTGGCACAGGTAAGGAAGCGTTTCCCCTCCTGACGGTGATAAGGGACATGTCGGGCGACTGCTTGTGGAACTTCTTACGTTCCTCCTCACTGCACCGAAGCCGTGAGGTCCACCTCGACAGAGGCACGGAGCGGAACACCGCTGTTGCTGAACAAGGTGTATTTCACATCCATCTTCTTTATCTGGCCTTTGAACAGCAGTTCGACATATTGGATAAGGACGTAAGAGGGACGGTGTCCGTCACTGTTATATATATACAGCAACTTCTCCAACTTGGTATCTTTCGTTATAATTCCTGTCATTATTCCTGGTTCCTCTATGATGCCCGTACAGTCAACGGTTATCTTGAATGAAAGGTTTTCCTGGTTTGTAACGTTCGAAACTGTATTCCCGCCTATGGCACCAAGTTGTTCGTCCTCACGATACACGATTTCTTTCCCGAACTGTAGGGTGTCTGATCCATCAATACCGTATAGTCATCACCTATTTTGCTCCTATACTTTGCATCGGTATATGCTGTGAATTTCAATTTTCCATCTTACCGGTTCAATGTTGTTCAACGTTCTTTCTTTCTTCTTTCTGCACGAATGCCCGCGCCGTGTTCCGAAAGTTCCTCCACCACCTTTTGCTGAGGCGTTCGTAAGTCCTTTCAGAGATTTCTTCAGGGAAGAATGACTTTTTTCTCCACTACAGTGCTAACATGTATTTCCTTTATGACTATCGGCATTATTTGCTCCTCCTTATTTCTTCGTATTTCAAGGTTATCGTTTCAATGGCTATTTTGCTTTCCGACGCATTCAGTGGAGCCATAGACCATTTTACAGGAATGACACGTGTGCAAATCCAGCTTGCAGCTATTTTATTCTTTTCATCAAGAAGAGTAACGGTCATGTTGCACGGCTTTATTTTGCCCCATATTTGAACCGGAATGTATTCTTCACCCATGCGGTGATTTTCTCATTGATAACTTCAAGCGCACGCCTCAGCACCAAATCGTTTACCTGACATCTTCCGGGAGTCTTATTCCTGCCTGGTCTTTCCGTTTTCAAACACAAGCTCTGACCAAGGCCATCCCTCTCTGCAAAAAAAGAGGCGGATGCCTTGTTGCCCCTCCCATTGAAATTCCACCTGAAAGTGAAATGCTACCGGCGGTTTCCATGTCTTGCTGTCAGGAGCCATATCTCAACGTTTTCAAAGGTTATGCCGGTGTCACTCCTTCATGTGTGCCAACACAATCGTTTCCATAGATACACCATTACCATCGGCCTTGAGCCTTCCACGGTGTACTTTTTTCGGCCATGCGTTGGTCAGTTTCCAGCTCTGTACCGGACTTCCTGCCTCGTCCAGCAGGGCAACGGTCACAGTTCCGCGTTTGATGATGTTCATCTTCACCTGGTTGATCCAGTCCCATAGTTTCTTGTCATCCTTGAACATTGCTTTCTTCAGGGGTTACATCGCCGCTCTTGCGCAAGCCCGGCATCTTCACCTTGGTAAAGCCCGGCATGTCGCCCGAGCGGTATTCAATCACGTCGAACTCGATATCGAGTCCCGATACTTCCTTGCAGGAGATTTTCCCACATCCGTTATATCCACGCTGAAATGAAATTCAGGTACGGGCCATGTCTGAGCGCTCTGTGCAGCTCCATTTTCGTCTGCCATAATCTTTTATGTTTTGGTTGTTTGTTAATGAATTCCAAGATCAATACATTATTGCCGTCAACTCTTCTGCATCTGCTGCTGGAAGGTGATTTCGATAATTCCGCCGGACGGGTGATGGCCACCAGCACGGTGATGCGCATGATGCCGTTCGATATGTCGTCGCCGGTCATTGTGTCGCCCAGTCCCCATGAATCTCGTAGGCCTCCTCCGGGGTGGAGCCTGCCAGTCCGCCGCGTTTCCATATGCTGCGCAAAGGAAGCTGTCCATCATCGACTTCATGTTCATCCAGGTGGATGCCACATTCGGCTCGAACACGTATGCCTTGGCTGCGTTCTTCAAAGGACACTTCAAGGAATATCATCGTGCGGCGTACGTTCACATAACGCCAGTCCTGGGAGTTGCCGTCCAATGTACGGGCACCCCATACCTTGATACCCTCGCCGGTGAAGGAGCGGATGGCGTTGACCGCCTTGCCGTTCATCGGCATGTTGGGAGTCTTCCTGGAGGGCGTTGTCGATATTCTCGGTCGGACTGTTCACGTAGTTCACGGACACGTTTGCGGGGGCTTTCCATACACCGCGCGTGTTGTCCACCATCGTGTATAGTCCTGCCATGGCCGCCGAAGGGAGGAAGCAGGTTCAGCCTTTCCCTTACTTTGTTCACGATGTACTGATAACCGGGAAGATTCTGCAACAGGGCGTTGTGCGGGTTGTTCTTCATGGCGGCAAGTTCATCCCAAGTATAATCAACCGTTTCTGCCGGAGCTGTTTCCGCCCCCGTGTCGTCAGTTGTGCGGGTCTTACGATTTTCTTGCCCTTAGCTATTTCTGCAAAAGAATCGGCGAAGAATTTCGGGAAAGCCTGATTTCCGGGTCAAAGAACGCCGACAGGTCAGGAGCGGCAGCGTTGTAATCCCATGTCAGCACCGTGCCGTCTATTTCCTTGTCGGAGGCTTTGGAGGTATTCAGCCACGGGTAGTAGGCGGCACCGTATGAGAGGAAGTTTGCCCCGACATTCGTGCGGAATATCTCTATTTGTTCCGACATCACCTCGTTCTCTTTTTGCTTTCGGCTGCACGTCAAAGGATAGCAAAACGGTTCATCATCTCGCCGCAATGGTGCCAGCACCTGGGTCTGGATGTCCTTGCACTCATCCACCGACACGGCTTCGGGGACGAAACACCATCGTGATTTCCTGCTCCTTCTTCAAGGCGGTAAGTGCCGCGACGACTTTCTCCTTGTCAATCAGGCTCTTCTGGTCGTAAGTGCCTGCGGAAACGATATAGCAGGTACCGCCGCCGTTGGCGAAGAACATCACCATCTGGTAATAGAGCGAGAATGTCACTTCCGGAGCTTCCACCCGCAAAGAGCTTGCTCTTGTCCGGAAAGGGATGCCGTAGAATGTTTTCGATGCATCCTTTTCCGGATAGTCCACCACGGACAACCTGAACTCCGGAGCCGGTGCTCCGCCGAAATACTGTTGGAATTCACGTCATCGATGTAATTTTCAGGGTTTGCCACTTAGCGTGTCCGCACCGTTCACGGCTTTTTCGGTGATGCCGATGAAAGCGGGGATGGCGGTCGGGGCTTCGACTACTGAGTTGGGAAAAGGCGCTTTTCTCACGATGTAAACACCAGGTGTCTTCGTGATGCCATGCGTTTTAGTGTTTAATGGTTTTAACAATCGGGTTATATATAATGGATTACAATCTAAAAATAACTAACTGCCGGGTAACTCGGGGCTTTGCTCAGGAAAACGCCCGGCTTCAGGCAATTCTCACATTGCGCAGCAACACCTGTCTAGGGCGGTTGTCTCCTTCGGTGACGGATGTCAGACAGGCCGGAACCGTACTGTTTCCGCAGGGGAGATCCTTTCGAGGAAGCGGTACGCAGCACTTCCCTGCCATATTCCGGCCGCCGCCTCGGAAACGGCCCGAATGTCGGTTACCGCATTCCTCCGGCCGGAGTTTTTCCGGGAGAAGATTTTTCGCCGCCACGGGAGACGAAAAGGTATTCCCCCACCGGTATTCGGGGACATGGAACTGCAGACGGAAGGCGGTCTCCGGCGTTCCCGCCTTGGCAGAGGAGAATACCTCTTCTGTCAGGCGGAACAATACCGTGCAGAATCCCTTTCCTATCTGCCGATTGGCGACTGCTCCACGATGGCGCCCGTCGCTTCCAGCGTTTCCTGCCCGACCGGAAGCTCCGCCGATAGGCTGAGGACGGCTGGGGAAACCGTTCCACTACGTATAAACACAAATGCGGGTCGGCCATCACCAGTTCAATGCCAACACATCGGAAAAGGTGTCAACGCCCGCACCTGCATCATCGCCACAGTATCGTCCATTCGTTCGTTCCGGTTTGGCGGAACAACGAACCCGACGATGACACAATGCCTGTCCCCGGAGGGGATATTCGGCACTGCATGGCACGGCGAATGTTCCCATCGAAATATTCGTGCTCTATGCGGATGATGTTGTATAACAAGGACGATAGGTTCCCATATATGTCTTGTTTTTACGTCTTTACACTTGTTTCTCCAGCCATGCTTCCCGCTGGAGATAATCTCGGAAAGAGTCGATGGCCAGCCCGCGCAGCTTGCAGATTACCGACGGATAGTACTGCCGCCCATGGTCGTCGAATATTGTGGAAGTCCATGGTGGACATCGGCACGATTTCCATCGTATAGACGTATCCGTCTACCTGGAACTTCGGCGTAGAGCGGATGAACATGATGTCTCCGAGAGGACAGAGGACTCCCATAGCGTTTGCCGTCATAGACTGCCGCCAAGCATGACGTGCATGTTCATCATCAGCGGTGCTCCCTTGCCGACAGATCCGCTGCCGCTGCGCTGCATATACGTCATGTCGCCAGAAGTCTCTCCCTTTTCGAGGTTACGACCAGCGAAATGACCACCTTGTTGAACATATGTCATCAGCAATTATGTCGAAAAAAATCCAATAGTTTATAATAGAATGGTGAATATTCTGCCTGTGGCCGGGCATGAACGGCCTGTGGGTGGAACAGAAAGTGATCCCCTGAGTTTAATGCCCGATTGTCGGTTTGGGTTCCTATTTTCATATCTTTTTGCACTTTTTTTTTTGATATCCTTTAAAGTGCGCGAAACCGGACTGCCGTAATTATGATTCAGCCGAGGGTCAATAACGACATAATACAAACAAGTCAGGAATCGCGCATTTATTGCTACGCGTTCCCGACTGTTTATCTGTCGTTTAATTATTTGACCCTTTCTGAATCGACAAACAGTTGCAACCAATCGTCAATACATATCATCGGTTGCATATTTTTTCTACACAAATTTAGCAATTTTTTATTCGTATACAAATAATTCAGGTACTTTTTAACACCCTATGCAATGGATATTGTTTTTATAGCTCCGATCGCTGTATTTGTGAACCTGAAAATCGTACATCGAAAACCACATTGATTTTTAGGCGGGTGATAGACAGTGGCATTGCCGTTGCCGGGACGTGAGCAGCCGGATACCTGCCTGTAAAAGCCTTGGATACAGGACAGGCTGCACCGGAATCGGATGCAGCCTGTCTTTGCGGAGGGCGGTTCGGGTGAAATTCCCCGCCGTAGTCTTTTCCCGCCTATTTCAGGATGACGAACGAACCTGTTTTCATAGGGTTTCAGCGCCAGCGAAGTGACGCTTCGGCCGTCCAGCGGACGCCCTGTCGCATCGGCCGCCGTAAAGGGCAGTTCGCGTCCCGAGGCGTCGAGCAGGGTAAGGGTGCCTGCCTGCCCGTCGGTTTCCCGCAGGTTGACCAGGATGCCCTCTCCGCCGGCTGCGGGGGGGGCATGACGTGATCAGCACATGGCTGCATCCGCTGCGCAGGAATGAGCGGTCGCGGGCG
>VOFC01006177.1_pt1 | contig 24913 bp, 41 predicted proteins | sample 5384161 | NCBI WGS metagenome assembly VOFC01 (sample SAMN12384722, study PRJNA508395) | human gut metagenome | isolation source: healthy gut B | host: Homo sapiens | reverse complement strand
CCATCAGTAATATCATACACAGGAGGTGCAGCAGACATATCAGAATCTTATCTTTTTATATATTCCGAAAATCTCATATGCGGTACCCCATTCCCCGTTTTGTCTCAATGAAATCCGTCACTCCGATGTCAGCCAGTTTTCCTCTGAGTCTTGTAACATTCACACTTAATGTATTGTCATCTATGAAGACTTCATTGTCCCACAGGTATTCGATCATATCCAGTCTCGGAACAATCTCACCCTTTTTCTGATATAGAAGATGTAGGATCTTCAACTCATTTTTCGTAAGATCTGTCTTTTTTCCTTCATGCTCTATGCAGCCTCCCACAACATTTAGGATTACACCTTTATATTCCATGTTCAAGGCATTACCCCTTGATTTCTCTGCATTTTTACCAGTAGTTCTTTTTAGTACTACGCCTATTCTTGCCAGCAGAATCGGGGGATTGAACGGTTTTGTGATATAATCATCTGCCCCTTTCAAGATTCCGGTCAGTTCATCCATGGAATCTGTCCGGCTGGTCAGAAATATGATTGGAATATCTGAATGTTCTTTCAGCTTCGTACAGATGTCAAAGCCGCTTTCCCCGGAAGATTCCAATCCAGGAGTACCAGATCCGGTGCCGGTATCATGCTGCATATCTGCTCTGCCGTATCTTTAAATTCTTCGATTATCTCTGCTTCATAAAAAGCATTTTCCAGGAGCTGTTTTAATTCCTTTCGGATACCCGGATCATCTTCTACAATAACAATCTTCATGTCGTTCTCCTCATGATGTTCCTTTTTATAATTATACTGATAAATACAGAACAGATTGTAGAAAATACGCTTTTGCATTTTCCACAATCTGTTCATTATAGCATATAACATACGTTGAATATGTTTGTATTATTTCACAAGAAGTGATGTTCCAGTCATCTCAGCTCACTGTTCCATACCCATCAGTTCGATCAGTGTAGGAGCAATATCTGCCAGGCATCCGTCTTCTTTCAACTTGTATGCAGGATCTGCGTTTACAAGGATGAATGGTACAGGATTGGTTGTATGTGCTGTAAATGGCTCTTTTGTCTCTTCATCGATCATCTGCTCTGCGTTACCGTGGTCTGCACAGATGAACATCTGTCCGTCAGCTTCTTTTTAATGCTTCGTAAGCCTTTCCTACACACTCGTCAACTGCTTCAATGGCTTTTACAGCAGCCTCGATCACACCAGTATGACCTACCATGTCAGGGTTGGCAAAGTTAATTACGATAACATCATACTTATCAGACTTGATTGCTGCAACGAGCTTGTCACATCACTCATCTCTGGCTTCAAATCATAAGTTGCAACATCTTAGGAGATTTTACAAGAATTCTGAACTTCATCCTTCATTTGGTTCCTCTACACCGCCATTGAAGAAGAATGTTACGTGAGCATACTTCTCTGTCTCAGCGATACGTGCCTGTTTCTTGCCGTTCTTTGCAAGGAACTCACCAAATGTATTAGTGATTTCTTCTTTCACAAATGCGACCTGTTTATTTTCGATTGTAGCATCGTATTCTGTAAAGCATACAAATGTTGTCTTGATTCTGTCTCCTCTGTCAAATCCGTCAAAGCTGTCGTCACAGAATGTTCTTGTGATCTCTCTTGCACTGTCCGGACGGAAGTTGAAGAATACTACGGAATCATTTTCTTTGATCGTTGCAAAAGTGCGCCGTCATTTTACAGAAATGGTGGCTCAACGAACTCATCCGTTACATCTGCATCATAAGAAGCCTGAATTCCCTCTGTAGCAGAAGCTCGGCCTCTGCCTTCGCCTGCTGAAAGTGCCTTGTAAGCCTTTTCTACTCTGATCCCAGTTATTATCTCTGTCCATTGCATAGTAACGTCCGGAAACAGATGCAACCTCTCCAACGCCGATTTCTTTCATCTTATTCTAACTGCTCTACATACTCTTTTTCCTGAAGCCGGAGGTGTATCACGACCGTCAAGGAAGCAGTGAACATATACCTTCTCAAGTCCCTGTCTCTTTGCCATTCTAAAAGTCCATATACATCCGGCTTAAATGACTGTGAACACCACCATCTGATAAAAGTCCGAAAAGGTGAAGATCCGAATCATTCTTCTTGCAGTTCTCCATTGCCTCAAGTAATTTTCGTTCTTAAAGAATGTACCATCTTCAATATCCTTAGTAATTTTGTAAGATCCTGATAAATAATTCTACCAGCACCAATATTCATATGACCAACTTCTGAATTACCCATCTGTCCGTCTGGAAGACCTACAGCAAGTCCGCTGGCATTTCCCTAACGGGATATTCTGACATCAGTTTATCCATAACAGGTGTTTTTTGCCATAGCAATAGCATTACCCTCTGTTCTATCATTTAAACCATAACCATCAAGTACCATTAAAACTACTGGTTTTTTACTCATAATGTGATTTTTAAATATTCAATTTTGCCTATAATAGCACATTTGTAAAATCAAAGACCTTGTCTTGAATATTATCATCAAAACAAGGTCTTTTCATGCTTATTTACTTATTATAATTAACTATATCCGCAAAATCCGGCTTGAGACTTGCACCTCCTACCAGTCCACCATCAATATCAGGCTGGGCAAAAACTCTGCTGCATTTCCAGCATTTACAGATCCGCCATACTGGATACGGATATCTTCTGCTGTTTCTTCATCATATACTTCAGCGATACATTCACGAATACCAGCGCAAACTTCTTCCTGCGCCTGCTCTGTTGTAGCTGTCTTACCTGTTCCAATAGCCCAGATTGGCTCATAAGCGATCACTGCTGTCTTAGCCTGATCAGCTGTTACATTCTGGAATCCAACTTTAACCTGCTGACGGATGAAAATCCATTGTTACACCCTGTTCTCTCTGCTCCAGAGTCTCTCCACAGCAAATGATTGGTGTAATACCATGTTCAAAGCTTTCAGAATTTTCTTATTTACTGTCTCGTTTGTTTCATTAAAGTATTCTCTTCTCTCAGAATGACCAATGTACAACATATTTCACACCGGCATCTGTCAGCATAGCAGGAGAGATTTCTCCTGTATATGCTCCGCTTTCTTCAAAATACATATTCTCAGCACCAACCTGGATATTGGTTCCCTTTTGGCAGCCTCTGCTACCGGGATAATATCGATTGCAGGTACGCAGAATACTACGTCTACATCTTCATTTCATACTAATGGTTTTAATTCTTCAACTAAAGCTACTGCTTCACTTGGAGTTTTGTTCATTTTCCAGTTTCCGGCTACATTTTTCTTTCTTGCCATCTTTCCAAATCTCCTTATTCTATTTATCGTTAGCTGCTGCTACACCTGGGAGTTCTTTTTCCTTCAAAGAATTCAAGAGAAGCTCCACCACCCGTTGAAATGTGTGTCATCTTATCTCCATATCCCAGCTGGTTAACTGCTGCTGCAGAATCTCCTCCACCGATGATTGTTACAGCGTCTGTGTCTGCAAGTGCTTTTGCAACTGCAATCTGTTCCTTTTGCAAATTTAGGCATCTCAAAACATCCCATAGGTCCGTTCCATACAACTGTCTTTGCATCTTTTACTGCATCGCTTGAAGATCTTAGCTGTCTTGGTCCGATGTCGAGTCCCATGTCCCATCCTTCCGGATCTCTCCAGCTTTTACTACCTGAGTATTTGCATCATTAGAGAAATCATCTCCGACAACGTTATCTACAGGAAGAAGGAGTTTTACACCTTTGGCTTTTGCTTTTTCGATCATGTCAAGTGCATACTGGCAGTAATCATCTTCCAGAAGACTGACCGACTGTTCCGCCCTGTGCTTTTGCAAATGTATAAGACATACCTCCACCAATGATAAGAGTGTCTACTTTATCAAGAAGGTTATTGATTACAGAAATCTTGCTTGAAACTTTTGCTCCACCAAGGATTGCTACAAATGGTCTCTCTGGATTGTTAACTGCATTTCCTAAGAAATCAATTTCCTTCTGCATTAAGTAACCAACAACTGCTGTATCTACATATTTGGTCACACCAACATTAGAGCAGTGTGCTCTGTGAGCTGTACCAAATGCATCATTAACAAATACATCACAAAGAGAAGCAAGTTCTTTGCTGAATTCGTCTCCGTTCTTTGTTTCTTCTGCGCGATAACGTGTGTTCTCAAGTAAGATAACATCTCCGTCTTTCATCTCAGCTACTGCTGCTTTTGCATTTGGTCCAACAACTTCCGGATCTGCTGCAAATTTTACTTCCTGTCCAAGGAGTTCTGAAAGGCGAACTGCAACAGGTGCAAGAGATAATTCTGGAACCGGCTGTCCCTTGGCTTTCCAAGATGAGAGCAAAGGATAACCTTTCCGCCATCAGCGATTAATTTTTGATTGTTGGAAGTGCTGCAACAAGACGATTTCGTCTGTAATCTTTCCATCGATAAGCGGAACGTTGAAGTCACATCTTACAAGTACTTTTTTTGCCCTTTACGTTAATGTCATCTACAGATTTTTTATTAAGCATAGTACCTGCCTCCTAATACATAAAATATATATTTTATACAGCTTTAAAAAAACCGGAGAATAAGACCCGGACCCTTTGTGAAACTTAATTCATGATTAAATTTGCTAATTCAGCGAAGTACTTAATTGTTCTAACCATCTGGCTTGTGTATGAGTTCTCATTATCATACCAAGAAACAACCTGAACTTCTGTAGTTCCGTTTTCCAGTGGAAGTTAACCATTGTCTGAGTAGCATCAAATAATGAACCAAATCTCATACCAACGATATCGCTAGATACAATCTGCTCTGTATTGTAACCGAATGACTCTGTTGCAGCAGCCTTCATAGCAGCATTAACTTCATCAACTGTAACCTTCTTAGCAACTACAGCATTAAGGATTGTTGTAGAACCTGTAGGTGTAGGAACTCTCTGTGCAGCTCCAATAAGCTTTCCGTTAAGTTCTGGGATAACAAGACCGATAGCCTTAGCAGCACCTGTTGAGTTAGGAACGATGTTGCAAGCACCTGCTCTAGATCTTCTTAAGTCACCCTTTCTCTGTGGTCCGTCAAGAATCATCTGGTCACCTGTGTAAGCATGAATTGTACACATAATACCTGACTCGATTGTTGCACAATCGTTAAGTGCCTTAGCCATAGGAGCTAAGCAGTTTGTTGTACAAGAAGCTGCAGAAATAATCTGTATCTTCTGGTTTCAGTGTTTCGTGGTTTACGTTATATACGATAGTTGGCAGGTCGTTTCCAGCTGGTGCGGAAATAACAACCTTTCTGCTCCTGCTTCGATATGAGCAGAAGCTTTCTCTTTAGAGGTGTAGAATCCTGTACATTCAAGTACAACGTCTACTCCGAGTTCTCCCCATGGAAGGTTCTTAGCATCAGCTTCTGCGTAGATTGTGATCTCTTTTCCGTCAACAATGATAGAATCCTCTGTTGCTTTTACAGTATCAGCTAATGCATATGTTCCCTGTGAAGAGTCATATTTTAATAAGTGTGCTAACATCTTTGGAGATGTTAAATCATTGATTGCAACTACTTCATATCCTTCTGCATCAAACATCTGTCTGAATGCGAGACGACCAATACGTCCAAAACCATTAATTGCTACTTTTACTGCCATTTTTTATTCCTCCTAAAGTTTGTTTATTAACTACTTATGCAGTCTACATTGTGAAATCTTTCTCAAGCCCTTTAGAAGCTCTATCAAGACCTCTCAACTGCTAATAATTGTACTTTATCTGATACAAAATTTCAAGAGGTTTTCCTATTTTTATATAAGTTGCTTAAAAAACAGGCTTTTGTTCAAAAATTCTGTATAATATTTAAAGCCACAGGACTTCAAAATTTCTTCTGCCTTTGCAAAATCATACGCAATATGCTCCGGTTTATGTGCATCGGCTCCAATCGTAATGATTCACCGCCAAGCTCACGATAACGCTTCAATACATCCGGATGTGGATGTGCGAACGGAAGTCCATACTTCAATCCGGCCGAATTCACTTCCAGACCCTTTTCCTTCTCAATCAATAGTTTCAAAATCTCGTCTATAATATCCGCATAATCTGTATACGAATATTCTTTTTTCCCTTGATTTTCCATATCTTACAACATAATCCAAATGACCAAGTGTCTGAAAGCAGTCCGAAGTTCTCACATTTTCCAGCGTTGTCTCCATCATCAGACGGTACGCCTCTTTGTCAGTACGGTCTGTAAAAAGCTTTTCTGCCGCAGGATCAGTATATAATATGTTCCCTTCCGCATCTTTCTTATACGGAACATTGTGAACCGATCCAATCACGAAATCAAACGGATATTTCTTCGTCAGTTCTTCATAATAATCTTTCAGATATGTCCTAAGTCCCAGTTCTATTCCAATCCTGATATTCAGTTTTCCTGCATATTCTTCCTGAAGTTTCTGCATTTCCACAAAATAAGCATCCACATCAAAGATACCTTCTTCTCCCCATTCCAGATCATCCTTGTCAAAATGATCCGTAAAGCAAATGGTTTTCAACCCTTTTCTGACTGCCTCATCCGCCATATCGCGTGGACAGGCTTCGGAATCCGTTGAAAACCATGTGTGCATATGCATATCCGCCTGTATCATAACTTATTCCTCTTTATTTTGTATTTTATCAATATTCTTTATGTTTCCTACTTATCCGCAATGATCGTTCCGCCGCCAAGCACATATTCTCCGTCATAAAATACGACAGCCTGTCCCGGTGTGATCGCTCTCTGCGGCTCTTCAAATGTACAGAGGATCTCATCTTCTCCCGTCTTTTCAACGGTACACCATGCACCTCTGTGATTATAACGAATCTTCGCCCACACTCTTTTCGGCTCTGTCAGATCTTCCACTGTCATGTAATTCACATGATCTGCGCGCACATAACGGGACATAGATTCCTCATTTGATCCCACTACAACTTCATTGGTTTCCGGGCGGATCTCCAATACGAACACCGGATGTCCGAGAGACAGTCCCAGACCTTTTCTCTGTCCTACCGTATAATGTGTGATTCCTTTATGTTTTCCGACAACCGTTCCATCCGAAAGCACGAAATTGCCCGGCGTAATCTTTGCATCTGAATTTTCTTCGATATAAGACGCATAATCTCCATCCGGAACAAAACAGATCTCCTGGCTGTCCGGCTTATGTGCAACAAGAAGGCCTATTTCATCTGCCATTGCACGGATCTGATCTTTTGTATATTCTCCAACCGGCATCAGTGTCTTCGAAAGCTGTTCCTGTGTCAGATTATAAAGTGCGTAAGTCTGATCTTTTGCCGCAGTCGCAGAATTACGGATTGCATATCTTCCATTCGACAGCTTCTCTACCCTGGCATAATGTCCCGTTGCTATATACTCCGCACCAATATCAAGGCTTCGCTTTAACAATGATTCCCATTTCACATAACGGTTACAGTCGATACAGGGATTCGGCGTTCTGCCATGCAGATAATCATCGATAAAATAATCAATGACATTTTCCTTAAAATCCTGTTTTAAAGTTCATGACATAGTAAGGAATCTCCAGACGGGATGCCACTCTTCTGGCATCATCCACGGCACTGAGGCCACAGCAGCCACCATTTTCTTCCATGACCGCTTCCTCTTCGTCCTGCCAGATCTGCATGGTGACGCCGATGACCTCATATCCCTGCTGCTTCTAGCAGCCAGGCAGCCACCGATGAATCCACTCCCCCGGACATGCCTACTACTACTTTTTTCTTCTCCATATAAAGTTCTCCGGCTTAATATTCTTCCTCTTCCGCTCTTCACCTTCGTGAATATCAGACTTCGGTTTCTTGAGTCCTTCAATCTTGATATCATGCTTTTCTCTGCATAATCCCACAGTGCTGCATGAATCGCTTCCTCTGCAAGCAGGGAGCAGTGTACCTTTACAGGCGGGAAGTCCGTCCAGGCTTCCATAACTGCCTTATTCGTAACTTCCATAGCTTCTTCGATGGTTTTTCCCATTACCATCTCAGTTGCCATACTGCTTGTTGCAACTGCGGCACCACATCCGAATGTTTTGAACTTCACGTCACGGATGATCTGGTTCTCATCGATATCTAAATAGATACGCATGATGTCACCACATTTTGGGTTTCCTACAGTTCCTACGCCGCTGGCGTCTTCTATTTCTCCCACATTTCTTGGATGCTGAAAATGGTCCATTACTTTTTCTGAATACATATCTAAATTACTCCTTTTATCTTTTATCTAAATTTTTGATTCCGAATGTCTCTGTTTATTTCTCGCCCTGTTTTTTTTCTGTTTTTTGAAAAGTCTTCATACAGATGGAGACATTTCTCTTAAATGTTGCAACAATCTTCTTTCAGATTGTCTACAACATAGTCGATGTCTTCTTACTCACTTTCTTCGTTCAATGTCAGTCTTAAGATCCGTGTGCGATCTCATGAGGCAGACCGATGGCAAGAAGTACGTGTGACGGGTCCAGAGAACCGGATGTACAGGCTGAACCACTGGATGCACAGATCCCTTTCATATCAAGTTTGATCAGAAGAGATTCACCTTCTACGAAACTGAAAGCTGAAGTTGGCATTGTTCGGAAGGCGGTCTGTTCTGTGTCCGTTCAGACGACAGTATGGGATTTCATTCAGCACTCTGTCGATCAGATAGTCTCTGACTTCTCTTTCTTTCTGCTGTTCTTTTTCTTCCATATTCGCTGCTGCACGTTTTGCTGCAGTTCCGATTCCTACGATTCCAGGAACATTCTCTGTACCTGCACGGCGCTTTCTCTCCTGTGCTCCGCCATGAATAAATGAACGGATCTTTACGCCCGTACGGATGTACATGATTCCGATTCCCTTTGGTCCGTTGAACTTGTGTCCGCTGGCACTTAACATATCAATATGACATTCATCTACATTAATTGGAAGCTGTCCGAAAGCCTGTACTGCATCTGTATGGAAAAGAATGCCATGTTCATGAGCGATCTCACCGATTTCCTTGATTGGCTGGATGGTACCGATCTCGTTATTTGCAAACATAACAGAGATCAGGATAGTTGTCGGACGGATCGCTGCCTTTAAATCATCCAGTTTTACTTTTCCATCTTCATCTACATCCAGATATGTGATCTCGAATCCTCTTTTTTCAAGATATTCACATGTATGAAGGATCGCATGATGCTCGATCTTAGTAGTAATAATATGGTTTCCTTTGTTCGCATAAGCTTCGGCTGTACATTTTAAAGCCCAGTTATCAGATTCAGATCCGCCGCCTGTAAAATAGATCTCATTTGTTTTGCACCGATCATTTCAGCGATTGCATCTCTCTGCTGGTTGATCACTTCTTTGTTTGCAGCCGCAAAGCTGTAAACACTGGATGGATTTCCGAATTTTTCTGTAAAATACGGAAGCATTGCTTCTACAACTTCCGGTGCTGTCGGTGTTGTTGCTGCATTATCAAGATATAATAATTTACTCATTTTATCTCCTCCATTTTTTTGTATATTCTGTAATGTTTTTTTTTATCAGATTTTTTTCTTTACTGACTGCATTTTGGATTTTCACATTCGCCATCCGGATTGATGCTTTTGCTCTCTCTGATCAGTTCATCCAGCATGATCTGGTTCACTGTGTCATTGATACTGTCATTAATCTTCTGCCATACATACTTTGTCACGCATCCGTCCGACGCCATGCAGCCTTCTCCTGTTGTGGTATCAAATGCCGCACATTTGACCGGCTCCAGACTTCCCTCCAGTGCTCTTAAGATATCTCCGACAGAGATTTCCGATGGTTTTTTCTCCAATACATAACCGCCAGAGGCTCCACGAATACTTTTCACCAGCCCTGCCTTTTTTCAGAAGTGCAACAAGCTGTTCCAGATATCGTTCTGAAATTTCCCTGTCTTGCGGCCACGCTGCCGATCGACACCGGTTCTTTCTCACTGTATCTGGCAAGATCTATCATGGCACGCAGTCCATATCTACCCTTCGTGGAAAGTTTCATCTTATCACCTCTTTTTAATCCCCAGTATTTTACTAGGATTTTTACTCCTGTAGAATATCACTGCTTTTTAGTTCTGTCAAGCACTATTCTTGAATAACTTATAAAGATACAATTCTCATATAAAAGGAGCCGATTATGTCCGGAAAGCGCGCTCTCATCCGTGGAACAGCTATTTTCTCACCATTCACAAGTTTGTCCACCCGTTTTATGGGATTTTTCTATCGCATTTTTCTAAGTCATACCTTTGGCGAAGAAAATGTAGGGCCTTTATCAACTTGTCTTTCCTGTCTATGCCCTTGGTATCTCTTTTTCCTGTGCCGGAACCGAACTTGCCCTTTCCCGATGCGTTGCCAGGAAAATGCTGCGGCCATCCGGAAAAATGCAAAAGCACGGGAATTGTTAAAAACCGTCCTGATCTTTACTTTTTTCTTTTCCCTGTATTCTGACCATTTTTTTCCGGCAGAATGCACATATGACCGCCATCTTTTTTCTCCATGATTCCAGATGCAAGAACTGCTGATTTTATTGTCCTATATCTTACACATTTCCTTTGCTTCAATCCACAGCTGCATCTGCGGATACTCGCTGGGACTGAAAGCAGACAAAGATTCCGGCTGTATCCCAACTTTTTGAACAGACATTCCGTATTTTATTCGTGTTTCATTTCTGTTATTACCGCACCAGCCATCAGCTGGATCTTTCCATCTCTTTTGCCGTTGTTGGTCTTGCATGGGGGAGATCTTTTCTTCTTGCTATTGCCTGCACTCCATCCGGCACCTGGAAGCCGATTTCAGAAAAAAGTGCAGAATTTGTTTTCTGCAAGTACTTTCTGCATCCATCTTTCCAGGCTTTTCAGACACGCCTCTTCCACTTACCGCAAGCCGCGTATTCTTAAAATCCTGCAAAGTGTGGAAGCCGTATCCATCCCCCCTGTTTTTCCTCCAGTATTCCGGAATGTCTTCTTCTCTGTCTTTGCAGGTATATGGTGTTCTTACCGGGATGGCACTTCCGTGTATTTTATTTCCATCCGCAGTTACCAATGCCGTTTCTTCCATGCTTCTGCCGACGGTAGCCGGGCTTCAGGAAATGAAAGACCGGCGCAGACTTCAGGCTATCATTTTAAAAAATCGCTTGTTCCTGCATTTTTCTTGGATGTTTTTGTTGTATTTTCCTTCTAATATCCGGGAAATGGATTGGAATTTTTCTGTTCAAAAGTCCGCTTGCCGGAAATTTTATTCTCACGCTTTCCTGGATTTGTCCGTTTTTATACACTAACACGGTTCTTCTTGGCATGATCAATGGTTTGGGAAAAACTACTTTTCTTTTATTATCAACTTTTTAAGTCTTTGCATACGGATTGCAGGTGTATGTCTTTTTTATACCTATATGGGGCATAAACGGATATCTTACAGGTCTGCTGATCAGCCAGATCTTTTTGTTTTTTGCTGTATTCTTCGTCTCATAATCTGTATAAAGCCGGCAAATTTTTCATAAAAAGATCGACACACAGTATGTTTGAAACATTTCATACTATGTGTCGATCTTTATCGCCATGTATTCGTAAGGAGTTCTTTTTAGTGGCAGGTTTGTAGATCACCTACAATGTTTTCAAAAACATTCTGATAATGACAGGATTCACATAACATTCTGTTATCATTCCCAACAGCACCAGCATTATCAGTTTTATAGTTTTTCCGGAATTCCACCTGACCACAGGATATTCCAGCATATATTCAAACAATAGTATCCCGGACAAAATATAGAATACGCCCTGTGGCATAACAGCAATCACGCAAAGGACAATCCCTTTAATTCCAAGTCTGGCAATGGCCGTACAGATCACCATTCCAACACAAAAACCCAGCCATATTACTGTTAATATCACCGCACTTTTTCTATACCTTGTTCCAGCTGCCGCCGTAAGAATCAGTAAAATACCCCTCTGTTTTTTATCAGGTACCAGAAATACTCCTCATATACGATCTCTAACCGGTTATATTGTTCCAGAAAAAACTGATTAAAAATTCCAATGTCCAGTATATACTCCTTCATCCAGAGATTCGCACTGCATATTCCCAGTACAAATCCTGTCATTCCAGCCAGAAGCACATATTTTTGTTTTGTCTGTATCTTCACATATCATTCTCCTTTTTTCAGATTCAGATATCTTATTATATGTGCTCTTTGGGTGGATATGATTTTATCCGTGCAGATACTTTGATTCATATGCAAGGATTGCTGCCATAGTTTTTGAATCCTGTATCTTTCCTTCAAAAATCATCTGTTTCAACTCATCCAATTCATAAGCTTTTACATCCACAAATTCATCTTCATCAAGGCTTTGCTCTCCCGGTATCAGATTTCTTGCGACAAAAACTTCGATTCTTTCATCGCAAAATGCAACCGTTGTCCGAATTGTAAGTATCCATTCCAGATTTTCAGAACTGTATCCCGGTTTCTTCTTTTTTAGCTCTCTTGCTGCGCATACAATCCCCTCTTCATTCGGATCATCCAGTTTTCCAGCCGGAATTTCCAATGTGTCTCGTTCCAACGCATTTCGGTACTGTTTTACCATCAAGATCTTTCCATCCTCCATAACCGGGATAACTGCAGCAGCGCCGTCATGATGAATAAAGTCCCATTCTTCTGTATTTCCATTTGAAAATTTCATATGATCCTTGTATACTTTTAAAACCGTTCCCCTGATACGCCAGATCTCTTCCTGTACGTATTACATCTTCACTCATTTTACTTCCTCCTGCTATTCTTTCAAAAGTATCTTTTTTTAACTCCAGCCACTCTACAAGATCTGCCACCCGTAGAACTTGCCCGTGGCAACATTTTCGGATTTTTGATAACAAAAATACCGGCTAAGAACCGGTTGACCAAAAATCAACCGGTTTCTGTCATTTCATTTATCTTCTACTTGGCATAGTCTGTAACTCGTGATTCACGAATTACATTAACTTTAATCTGTCCTGGATATTCTAATTCAAATTCAATCTGTTTCGCAATATCTCTGGCCAGTAATACCATATCTGTATCAGATACCTGTTCAGGAACTACCATTACACGAATCTCTCTACCCGCCTGAATAGCAAAAGATTTGTCTACACCTTTGAAATTGTTGGTTATTTCTTCTAATTGTTTTAACCTGTTTGTGTATGTTTCTAATGTTTCTCTTCTTGCGCCCGGCCTTGCTGCCGAAATCGTGTCTGCAGCCTGTACCACACACGCAATCAGAGTTTCCGGTTCTACATCTCCATGATGTGCCTCTACAGCATTGATAACTGTAGGAGATTCTTTGTATTTTCTACATAGATCCACACCAATCTGAATATGTGATCCTTCTACATCATGATCGATCGATTTACCGATATCATGAAGAAGTCCTGCACGTTTTGCAAGTCTGACATCTAATCCGATCTCTCCGCAAGAAGTCCGGATAACTGTGCCACTTCAATCGAATGCTTCAAAGCATTCTGTCCATAACTTGTTCTGAACTTCATACGTCCGAGAAGTTTAATCAGTTCCGGATGAATACCATGCACACCGACTTCCAGTGCCGCTGCTTCACCCTCTTCACGAATCATCGTGTCAACTTCTTTTTGTGCCTTTTCAACCATTTCTTCAATTCTGGCCGGATGGATTCTACCATCAACGATCAGCTTTTCAAGGGCGATCCTTGCGACTTCACGTCTGATTGGATCAAAGCCGGATAATACAACAGCTTCCGGTGTGTCATCAATAATGAGTTCCACACCCGTCAGTGTCTCTAAAGTACGGATATTACGTCCTTCACGTCCGATAATTCTTCCTTTCATTTCATCACTTGGAAGCTGTACAACCGAAATTGTAGTTTCCGCAACATGGTCTGCAGCACATCTCTGGATTGCAGTGACCACGTACTCTTTTGCCTTTTTGTCAGCCTCTTCTTTTGCCTGCGCTTCTAATTCCTTGATCATCTTTGCAGTGTCATGTTTTACATCTTCTTCAACAGTTTTTAACAAATATTCTTTTGCCTGTTCGGAGGTAAGTCCTGAGATTCTTTCTAGTTCCTGTACACGCTGCTGACTCAGCTCTTCTACTTTCGCTTCACGCTGTCTCAGCTCTTCTTCCTTCGCTGTAAATCCTGCTTCTCGTCTTTCAATGGCCTCTGATTTTTTATCAAGAGCTTCCTCTTTGGAAAGTACACGCTTCTCGTAACGCTGCAATTCCTATCTGCGTTCCTTCGTCTCTTTTTTTCAAGTTCGTTCTTATTCTTGATAGACTCTTCCTTGATTTCTAAAAGAGACTCCTTCTTCTTGGCCTCCGCTGTCTTTACTGCATCATCAATGATCTCTCTGGCCTTTGCCTCTGCATTTCCGATTTTGGATTCTGCATTGTTCTTCAGGTTGGAGACTGTCAAAAAATGACTGAGCACAGCGGCCAACAGCCACAACGATAAGTACGACTGCTACAGCAATCACTATTCCTATCGGCACAGGAGCACCTCCTTATTTAGTTTTCATTGTACGATTAATACAACAAAATAATTTTATACTTTTTTACACAAATATGTCAAGCTTTCACTCACAAACTTGTAACACATTGCGGACATCCTGATAACTGAATCCTTTACGCATCAGATAACCCATCATTTTCTGTTTTTCCTTCACATCGGCTGTTTCCGGATTATAACTTCTCTTCCGCATCAGTGCCTCGATCGCCTGTCTGGAATCTTTCTCCCCGTAGTCCGCTTCTTCAAATACTTGTTCTACAATTTCTGATGAAACGCCTTTTTGCACAAGTGCCGCATAGAGTTCTTTTTTTTGCTTTTCCGTTCCTTCCTGCTGTCAATAAAACTTCTCGCATATTCCACATCATTAATATAACCAAATGACTTCACATACCGGATTGCCGCCTCAACTGCATCTTCCGCATAACCGCCCTGTTTCAATTTAGTCCGAAGCTGCGATTCCGTTCTTCCCATATCAGAAAGCAGATGCATTGCCCGGAGTTTCGCCCTTTTGGTAATAATCTGCTGAAGACTGTCATAGATATCGTCTTCGATCACAGATTCTTCCGCTATATGATAACGGGACAGTTCGCCCTTATACAATGTAAAAGCAAACTGTCCGTCTAAATATACTTTATATCTCGTCTTTGACAGCGGTTCGATCTTCGTAACCGTCATCATAGATTATTCTCCCTCTTTTGTAATTCCTTCTGCAGCTTCTTCGTTCTCTTCCACGTCACCTTCCGCTCCAATGTGATAGTGTGCACGGATCTTCTGCTCCAGTTCTTCCATGATCTCCGGATGTTCAGAAAGATATGTCTTCGCATTCTCTCTTCCCTGTCCGATCTTGTCTCCATTGTATGCGAACCAAGCACCACTCTTGCTGACCAGATCACACTTCACTGCAAGATCAAGGATATCTCCTTCTTTGGAAATTCCTTTACCGAACATAATATCGAATTCCGCCTCTTTAAACGGAGGTGCAATCTTATTCTTCACAATCTTTACACGTGTTCTGTTACCAACCATCTCACCGCTCTGTTTCAGAGTCTCAATTCTTCTGACATCCATACGTACAGATGAGTAGAACTTCAGCGCGCGTCCACCGGTTGTTGTTTCCGGATTACCGAACATAACACCTACTTTTTCACGCAGCTGATTGATAAAGATAACCACGCAGTTATTCTTGCTGACAACCGGTGTCAGCTTACGGAGTGCCTGGGACATCAGTCTTGCCTGAAGTCCGACATGGCTGTCTCCCCATATCTCCTTCAATCTCCTGCTTTGGTACCAGCGCAGCAACCGAATCCACTACGATGATATCCATCGCTCCGGATCTTACCATTGTCTCTGTAATCTCCAGAGCCTGATCTCCACTGTCCGGCTGTGAAATATACAGCTCATCAATATCTACTCCAATATTCTTCGCATAGACCGGATCAAGCGCATGCTCCGCATCAATAAATCCGGCGATGCCGCCTCTCTTCTGCACTTCTGCGATCATATGTAATGCGACTGTTGTCTTACCACTTGACTCTGGTCCGTAGATCTCTACGATACGCCCCTTTGGAACTCCGCCAAGCCCCAGTGCAAGGTCCAGGCTTAATGATCCTGTCGGAATCGTCTCAACTGCCACCTGTGCTGCCGGATCTCCCAGACGCATAACTGTTCCTTTACCAAAATCCTTCTCTAATTTTGCAATTGCCGCATCTAATGCACGCTTCTTATCTTCATTTGCCATTATAATTCTCCTTTTCCGTTCACCGAACGAGTGTTCGTTCTCTGGTTAATATAGTATTAGAGTTCATCCCGAATGTCAATATTTAATTTTCCCTCATTACTTTTTCTTTTGTATATCTCGGAGTATTTTACAGAAATGTAAAAGAATACAACCATCTGTGATTCAGATATACTTAACATATCACAGATGACTTCCGGGCGTCAAGATAATCTCATCCCTGATCCGCATCTCCCCAGTCTCTTTCGATGAACTGTGACAGCATTCTTGGCGATTCCATACAAAGTCTGTCCTGCGCTTCCACATATACAGCTACCGCCAAATTTCCATCCCATCCAATATCCTCCTTTTCCCTGTCCATACGGTAAATGATTTTCTTCCCTTCTGCACATTCAAATTCTATCTGATCCAGATAGCGGATTCTGAACATACCATATTCGCACATTTCCCCGAACAACCGATTTTTTCCATTCGCGGCATTTTCGTCCGGCATTCCATCTGCTGATTACATAGATCAATATAAATAATAAAATATCTGCTCCTACAGTCAAAAGTGCTGTTTCACCCTCTAAAATCAAACATATTATCACAAGAACTCCTGTATTTGCAAAAATACCGGCCTGATTCCTTTCATATGTTTCCTGACTTCCTTGCGATATTTCTTTCTGCAATATTTTTTTCGAAGCAATATATCCCATTTTGGTCAATTTCAGAACATTCTCCTTATTTACTGTTTTTCCTTCTTCCCGTTCTCTCCATTCCGTCTCGAACCTTTCCTTTTCGTCTCTGTTTTCCTGTTCCGCTCTTAAGCTTTTTCTCTCCTTTTTCAGTCTTTCTTCCTGTTTGATCTTTTCAACCGGAACCCCACTCAGACTTATAACCATTTCTCCAAACATGTACAAATAAAATCCTATACACAGCATATCAGACCATGGCCTTCCGGACACGTGCTGTCTCCACACGAATATGACCATTGATGCATATAATCCCAGCCCTAATATAGCCAGATAATAATAGTATGTAACGATTTTTCGCTCTTCTAGTTTTTGTTTTTCTTTCATGATAATCCAACAAAGCTCCAGTGCATATGCAAGAAACAAGCTCAAAAGTATTACACGTTCTCCCGGTCTTTCTTTGATTCCATTTTTATACCACTGCGTGGTTCTGCCATCTACTTTTGCGAATACTTCTCCCAGAAACATATCGGCGTCAAAAGAATGAATCTCAACTTTCATTCCTTCCCGGACATTTTTCAAACCTTTTACCCTGTAAAATATTTTTTTCGTCCCGGTTTCTGTATCTTCCACGGTAACATGCCATACCCCGTCATCTGCATCTACACGCCACACCGGATCTGCCTTCACACATTCCACAATCATTCCTTCCGTACTCTGATATACAGGATTCATGATTCCCGGCATCAGTATCAAAACAATTCCTATCAAGAATCGGACGCCTTTAAAAATAGTCGTCCCCATACTTTCATCGGATTCTACTTCTCCATATCTGACATCTAATTCCCAAAATTTATTCAGTTTTATAAATGATACCGAAAAAAGCATTACCACAACAATTGTCAGATAATACATACATCTGTTATCAAACATATTTCCCTTTTATCCTTCCCATATTTTATCCATATATGGTAACCGTTCAAGTCTCATCTCCATTGCCGTCGGCATAAAAATAACCATAACTGTTTCTCCGTCTTTTACCTTCGCTTCCTCGTCCAGATTCATTCTCCATATTTCATCATGTCCGTCACTGCATCTGAATTTCATATTCTCAAACACGTCTTCTTTTATGCAACAATATTCACACGGGACCCGAGATTCCATCTCCATTTTATAGGATTCCCACTTCTTTCCAAATATTTTTGTTCCCCATATTATCATAACCAGTGCAAAAATAATTCCCGCTACCACAATTCCCCAGATACTTGCATCACTCCCCCGAACCTAAGGTAACAAGCCAGGCCAAAAAAGCACTATCTAATCCCACAACTACACATGCCCACTTATCAAACCTGACCTCTTTCATTCCATTTTTATATCTGTACCAGCAATATCTTTCCGAGCTGCTGATACTCATCTGCTGCATCTGATGTACCTGATAAGAAATTTCCTTGTACTTTGGACTTTCCTCTTCTGTATCAGAATCCTCTCCTTCTATATGCCATATATATCTGACTTCCTCCCATAGCTTCCAGTTAGATCCAACATTTGCCTGCCATGCCAGCCTCATTTCCGCAATCACATAAAGGATCAGCATAATGACCTCACTCCAGCTCAATACCCTGCCATATTGCGGATATTTTATAGCCGCCAGTGGAACAAGAATCGTTAATTCAGCTAAGACCGCTGCAAACCAGAACCAGCGTCTTCCTTGTTTCCTTTTTTCCATGTTTCACATACTCCCTTCCGGATATGATCAGCATTTCTATTGATTGAAGCATTAACAATAACAATACTGTCTGCGTCTTCACATTTTTATGTTCCATTATTTTCTTATAATATTCTGGAGTTTTACCATCAATTCTGGAAACAAGTGTTCCGTAAAATGAAGACCGGTACGCATCTATTCTTACATGCATTCCCTTTTTTTCAATCCGATTCCTGACACAACCTTTTCTATGGGCCGCTCCCTGCCGTACAAGGTCACTTCATATATATCAAAATCATCATACTGCGTAACTGTATCAATCAGAACAACATCTTTTATCACGCCCTCCTGTATTTCCATCGTGCGGTTACAGGTATCCAGTAACTCATGCATTCTCCATCCATAAATACTTAATGCAGCTAGCAAACACACGCAAATCCAGAATACATTTACATATATTTCTATCGCCTCTTCTACTTTAAACCATATATTTCTATACCACCAGCCCGACAGTACAATCCCCATGCCTGCAATTATCATTATATATAATGTTATGCTTCCTCTTCCCATGCTCTCTCCTGTATATCTCTTATCCCAAATATGATTTCAATGTATCATTCCCCGATAACAATGTCAAAAATATTTTTCAGGTCTGTTAAGCCAGATGCCGTCACTCCCTTGCCAGGGTACCGCAATTCAAAACATCACACTTTTTATAATCCAGAATATACACCATGAAAAATCACGTTTTGCTACTGCCTTTTCGTTTTTCAATTCATATTCTGCCACCTTATATCCATCTAAATAATATGTCAACATTCCAATCTTTTCACCTTTTTTCAGCGGTGCATTCCAGTATTTTGCAAGTTCCATCTTTGCCCGCAATTCTTCCCCGTCTCTCATAAGGATTTTAGAGTTTTCTTCCGCCGGTCTCTCAATTTTCACAGGAACATTCAAGCAATACTGATACGGCTTTTTATCATCCACGCCATAAACAACTTTTATTTCCGGTATCTGCATTTTTTTTATCTATATCCCGATATTGATAATGCTCCAGCCCATACTCCATTAACTTCCTGGTATCTTTCCATTTATATCCTTTATTATCCGGCCATCCGCATGCCAGAAGTGCCACGATAAAGGTACGCTCATCCCGTCTTAAGCTTCCCACATAACAATATCCCGCCTCTGCCGTAAATCCCGTCTTGCCGCTCAGTGCCCCGTCCATCATATCCAGGAATGCATTATGATTATGACACGAAAATGTACGCTTCCTGTCTGTATCCTGGAACTGATATTCCTTCGTCCGGGTCACTTCAAGAAATGCTTCCTTTTCCCCGGATGTCATAATACAGTACTGCATGATCTTTGCCAGGTCTTCTGCTGTTGTAGAATGTACGCCGCTTTCATCTTCCGCATCCAGTCCGTTTGGCGTAATAAAATGGGTGTCCTTACAACCGATCTCTGCAGCTTTTGCATTCATTTCTTTTGCAAATTCTTCTACACTTCCGGCAATGCCCTCTGCCACAGCCACAGCGCTGTCATTATGCGATTCCAGCATCAGGGAATACAACAGGTCTTTGATGTAGAACACTTCCCCTTTCTGCATCCCAAGATGTACCTTCGGCTGGGACGCAGCCTGATCCGATACTTCTATCGTCTGATCCGGATGTTCCCGCAAGTATTCCAACGCAAGGATACACGTCATAATCTTCGTTGTACTTGCCATCGGACGGATGCATCTGCATCCTTTCCATACAGTACCCGGCCGCTGTCTGCATCCATCAGCACTGCCGAAGCGGCATAAAGTTCTGCCGGTTCATCCCCGAACACCCGCTTCGCATTCTGTGCAGCATCATCGTTCTCCGTTCCATTCGTCTGCTTCTGTGCCTCTTTTTTTTCCCCGATTCGGTCAGAATCTTTCCGGCAGTCTCCGTATTCTCTGTCCACCTTTTATTCCTTGATTCCAGACTCTGTATACGGCATGCCATGCCCATGCCAGCGATCAATACCGCCAGCAATACCACCGATACGATTTTATGCGGCCGTCTTTTCATATTTCTCCACTCCGGGTATATTCCGTTAAGAAAATATATGCCCGGGAAAACAAAAAAATCACTCCACCGGCTGTCTGCCGCGTGAAATGATTTTCCATGTTATTTCCTGCCACATCTTCTATATATCTAATTTTAACTGTACTTCTTCTTCTGCTTCTTCTTTAAACGTCTCTACCTGTTCCGGATTCGGACTTGGCAAATCATCCAGCGAATGAATACTGAACCGGCGCAGGAATTCTTCCGTTGTTCCGAAAAGGATCGGTTTTCCCGGAGCGTCCAGACGTCCTCTTTCGCACACCAGATTATATTCCACTAATTTATTCACCGCATGGTCTGATTTCACCCGCGGATCTTTTCGATCTCAAGCTTTGTGACCGGCTGCTTATATGCAATGATCGACAATGTCTCCAAAAGGACATCAGTAAGAACGTGTTTTTTCGGCTGGGATGCCACACGGATCAGATATTCATACATCTCTGTCTTTGTACACATCTGATACGCACCGTCCAGTTCTATAATGCGGATTCCTCTGTCTTCGGCCGCATATTTATCCATCAGCTTATGTATCACCTTACGGGTCGTTGCTTCATCCTGTTCCAATGCCCGGGCAATCTTCCCGACCTCTACAGAATCCCCCATTGTAAAAAAGAATCGCTTCAATGATTCCTTCCATCTGTTTTATTTTTAACTTTGCCATGTTCTCTTCCCTATACTTCTTCCACTTTCGATGTGATCATAATCTCATCAAACGGCTGATTCTGCTCGATAAAAATCACGCCTTCTTTCATCAACTGCAGGATTGCAAGAAATGTGACGACTACCTGCACCTTAGAACTTTGCTTTTTTAACAGTGCACGGAATCCGAATTTTCTGTGAGATCTCGCATATTCCGTTACATAATCAAGCTTGTCCGGAAGTGTTACTTCTTCCTTCTCGATCTTGCCGAATTTACTTCGTACCGGGTCAACCTTACTTTCCTGCCGTTTCATCACTTCTTTGAAAATGCGGTTGAGCTGCACCAGCGTCAGATCGCCCAGCAGTTTATCCAGATCTACCGGCGGAACATATCCTTTCACTTCATCCGGGATTGATGCCGTCTTATACATGATCCGATCACCGTCCAGCTCCCGGTCTTTCAACTCATAGGACATGAATTTATACATCTTGTATTCCAGCAATTGTTCTACCAGTTCCTGTCTCGGATCCTCTTCTTCTCCCTCTTCGTTCACTTCTTTGGGAAGAAGCATCCTGCATTTGATATCCAGAAGCGTCGCTGCCATCACAAGAAATTCGCTCATAATATTCAGATCTTCTTTCTGCATGGCTTTGATGTATTCCATATACTGGTTCGTGATCTCAACGATCGGAATATCGTAAATATCGACTTTATTTTTTCAATCAAATGTAAAAGCAGGTCTAACGGACCTTCAAACACCTGTAATTTTACCGGAATTCCCATACACATCCTCCATTGTCATAACTTAATTATTATACAGGACATCTGGAAATTACTCAAGTCTTTATCTTTTATTTACTTTCTCTCATTTACATTTCTTCCGAAGTGCCGGACAGTTCAAGAACGATCAGTTCCGGCCAGTTCCACAATCTTACCGGCACAGAATGTGTTCCCCAGTCCGCGGCTTACGACCACCGTCTGTGTTCCTTCCCTGTATATTCCTCCGGAATATTTTGGAAATAGTGTAAAATCCGGTGAAATCACCCCGCCGATACCCGGAAGCTGCATCACACCCCCGTGATAATGTCCGCTCAGTATCATATCTGCTCCATATTCCAGATATTCCTGTATATATCCGGGATGATGTGCAAACAGGATCTGATATTCCTCGCCGTGTTCTCCGATACGGTCTGTGATCTCTTTAACGGAAGATCTTTCTTTCCAAATCTTGCATATGCCCGAAGCGGAATCTCCAGCCCTGAGATTCTTACAGGTGCTTCATCCAATCTTACCGTCTCCGAAGCATTTTCAAGCATATGGATTCCGCATGCTGTCAGTGCCTTCTTATATCCTTCATAAGACTGTTCATACTTATCCGGCAGTTCTTTCAGCTTCTGTTCATGATTACCATTCGCACAGTAGACCGGGCAGATTGCCGGAAGTTTTTCAGAAAGCGTACCGTCCTGTCATAGGAATTGCCATCCTTTCTGACCAACATATCCCCTCCGATCAGGATCAGATCCGGATGTTGGTTTTGATGCTTTTCAGTAAGCGCTCATTTTTCTTTTCCGTACATCCGGTTGTGCAGATCACTCAGAAATATGATCTTCTTTGTCCCCCTGATTCCATTTAACTTCGGCGAACAAATCCGGTACTTCGTCAGACGAAAATCCCGCAGTTCTCTTGCCGTTTCTATCATGCAGTATAAAATGAAAACCGTCATAATTATCAGAATTATTTTTATCAATTTTAATTTCTCCTTTACATCTTGATTTATTATATAATTCTTTCTGTTCATTTTCAATTAATTGTGCTAAAATTCATTCTTGTAGGTTATTCAATTCATTATAAGGAGGTTTTTGTTATGAATATACCAGAACGAATCTCCGCTCTTCGCGCATTAATGGAAGAACGAGGATATGACGTCTACATGGTTCCAACCGATGATTTTCATCAGAGTGAATATGTCGGCGATCATTTTAAAGTAAGAGAATATATCACAGGATTTACAGGTTCTGCCGGAACTGCTGTCTTCACAAAGGATGAAGCAGGCCTCTGGACTGACGGAAGATATTTTCTTCAGGCTGACCAGCAGTTAGCCGGAACAGGCGTAAAAGCTCTATAAGATGGGCGAGCCTGGCGTTCCTACAGTAGAAGAATTTATTGCTTCTGCATTACCGGAAGGTGGTACACTCGGATTCGACGGACGTGTCGTTGCCATCGAAGAGGGAGCTGCACTGGAAGAAGCCGTTGCTTCTAAAGATGCCAAGATCAACTATTCCGAAGATCTTGTCGGAGAAGTATGGACAGACCGTCCTGCGCTTTCTGAAAAGCCGGCTTTCGCACTCGGCGAAGAATACACAGGTGAAAGTACAGAAAGCAAACTTGCACGTGTCCGTGAGGCTATGAAAAAGGCAGGTGCCGATGTACATGTTATCGCTGCACTCGACGATGTATGCTGGATCACGAATTTACGTGGAGATGATGTAGATTTCTTCCCATTATTACTTTCTTATGCAGTCATCACAATGGACGAAATGAAGCTTTACATCGATGAACGCAAATTAAATGACGATATGAAAGCTGATCTTGCAAAGAACAACATCACCATCCATCCGTATAATGCAATCTATGAGGACATCAAGAACTTAGACACCGCATCTACGGTTCTGGTAGACCCGAACCGTCTGAACTATGCACTGTTCAACAACATCCCTGGCGGCACAAAGGTTGTTCAGCAGGTGAACCCGACGATTGCAATGAAGGCAAAGAAAAATGATGTCGAGATCAGAAACATCATCAACGCTCATAAAAAAGATGCCGTAGCCATGACAAAATGGATGTACTGGCTGAAGACAAATATCGGCAAGATCGAGATCACAGAGCTCAGTGCTGCTGCCAAACTGGAAACATTTCGTAAAGAACAGGAAGGTTACTTATGGCAGAGTTTTGAACCAATCTGCGCTTCCGCTGAGCATGCTGCGATCGTTCACTATGAACCGACTCCGGAGACAGATGTTCCTCTGACACAGAACGGATTATTCCTGACCGATACAGGCGGAGGATACTTAGAAGGTTCTACCGATATCAGCCGTACTTTTGCATTTGGTGAACTCACACAGCAGATGAAAGAAGATTTCACAACTGTATTACAGTGTAACTTCAATCTTGCACATGCCGTATTCCTTGAAGGAACTACCGGATACAACCTGGATGTTCTGGCCAGAATGCCGGCATGGAGACGTGGCATCAACTTTAACCACGGTACCGGACATGATGTCGGATATCTGATGAACATCCACGAGGCTTCCTGCGGATTCCGTTGCGCGATCCGTGAAAAAAACAGCAGGCTCCTCTGATGGCCGGACTTGTCATCACAGACGAACCTGGTATCTATATCGAAGGCAGCCACGGAGTCCGTACAGAGAACGAACTTCTGGTAAGAAAAGGTCCTAAGAATGAATATGGACAGTTCCTGTACTTTGAACCTATCACATACGTACCGATCGATCTGGATGCAATCATTCCTGAAATGTTAACCGATCAGGAACGCGAGCAATTGAACGAGTATCATAAGAAAGTTTATGAGA
>VOFC01004744.1_pt1 | contig 24914 bp, 44 predicted proteins | sample 5384161 | NCBI WGS metagenome assembly VOFC01 (sample SAMN12384722, study PRJNA508395) | human gut metagenome | isolation source: healthy gut B | host: Homo sapiens | reverse complement strand
ACATTTGAAGCGGTTTTGCCACAGGTGGAACGCCTGAACTGGCAGGGCTGGCAGGTTCTGCCATTGGTGAGTTTTACCGCCGCCGGGCTAGACACCCGCTTCGGCACGGCAGAGCACTGGAAGCAGCGGCTTGAGGAGATCACCGGCCGCCGCCCCATTGAAACGCTGCAGGAAGCCGAGCCGCTGGGGCCGAAGGGGCTGGCCCAGGCCATGGTGATCGCCCCCTGCACCGGCAACACGCTGGCCCGGCTGAATCTGGGCCTGAGCGACACGCCAGTGACGCTGGGGGCCAAAAGTATGCTGCGGGCCGGACGGCCGGTGCTGTTGGCCCCTTCCACCAACGACGGCTGGCAGCAGTGCGGCCAATCTGGCGGCGCTGCTGGTGCGCAAGCAGATGTATCTGGTGCCCGCTTTGCGCAGGATGATTTTTTGCAGAAGCCCAACAGCCTGCAAAGCGATTTTGCCCTCATCCCAAAGGCACTGGCCTGCGCCATGGAGGGCGGCAGCTTCAGCCGGTGCTGCTGCAGGGGCAAGGGGAGACCATCGGGCGCTGAGGCGCTGCCTTCAGACGAGAACGCCGCCGGGCGAACCTGTACCCCGGCGGCGTTTTATGATGCTTCAGCTTGTGGTCAGCCCGATGCTCACTTCCAGTGCCTCGTCTACCCGGTGCTGGTCCTCGGGGGTGATCTGCCCGGCCCGCTCCCGCAGGCGGCGCTTGTCCAGCGTGCGGATCTGCTCCAGCAGAACCACACTGTCCCGTGCAAGGCCGCAGTCAGCCGCACGGATGCCGATGTGGGTGGGCAGGCGGTTCTTGTCCTGCCGGGAGGTGATGGCGGCGGCAATAACGGTGGGGCTGTGGCGGTTGCCCACGTCATTCTGCACGATCAGAACCGGGCGGATGCCGCCCTGCTCAGACCCGACCACCGGGCTGAGATCGGCATAAAACTTCGCCTCGATGTACTTCCATGGAACGTTGTCCTCCGTTTTGCAGGGGCAGCCGCGGGGCCGCCCGTATTTGAATGGCTGATCCTAGTATGGCCGCTTCTGCGAGGACTATACAAAAAGCACCGCCCGGGCGGCAGGGCGGTGCTTGAACACGTTGACAAAAACGCGCGTGCCGGAACAACGGCCCGGCGTCAATGCCCTGCCGCTTCAAACAGGGCGAAGGCAGGGCATATTCCCCCTCATGGCTCAGGGTCAGGTGCAGGGGTGAGCTTCTGGGCAAAGGCGGCGGCGGTGCCGCTCAGATGTAAAGGACGCCGATCTGCCGCAGGGCCTGAATGTCGCCAGCGAAAAGCCGCCAGGCCCCAGGCCGGCCGCCTTGAGAAAGGCCTCCTTGGCGGCGAAGTTGCGGCGGCAGTGGCCAGCCGCCCGGCCCCGGTGCGGCGCTCCAGCAGCCTGCCTCTTCCGGCCCAGACCCGATGAAAAAAGGCCGGGCTGGCCAGGGCCTTTTCCATGCGGGAAATGCGGCACAGGTCGGTGCCGATGCCTACGATCATACAAGACTCCTCCTGATTTGCTTGATCGGCGGCGGCCGCGCCGCTGCCGTGCCATTGTACCATGCCGGGGCGGCAATTGCCAACGCCGGGCCAGAGACCAGCGAAAGCGAAAGATTTGTGAAAAAGGTATGGGATTACCACAGTTTTGCACTTTTCGACACATAAAATGCGGTTGCAGGCAGGCGGAATTTTGTGTATAATAAAAGCAAATTTCAAAAGGGCCTTGCAGGGGGCGCCGAAAGGCGCTGTCCGGCGGGCGGCAGGCGCACGGCGGGCCGTGCCGGGCGCAAAAAGGAGGCGCTGCACAATGGCGGACAAAACTGCGATTTTTTCCATTTACGACGATAAGGACGAACAGATCCGCGCTGCTGTGCAGGAAGTGTACGACGCGCTGAAAGAAAAGGGCTACAACCCCATCAATCAGCTGGTGGGCTACATCCTGTCGGAGGACCCGACCTACATCACAACCTATAAAAATGCCCGCAGCATCATCCGCAAGGTGGATCGGGACGATCTGCTTCAGGCGCTGGTGCGCAACTATGTGGAACTGTGACAGCGGTGCGGGCGGTTTGTAAATTTTTTCTGAATCATACGGCAGAAGGGGTGCTTTCCGTGGGAAAAGCACCCCTTTTTGTTGCATTAAAGCGGCAAGATGCGTATAATGTTACTGATTGTATCAAAGAAGCCGAAAGGGGAGGAACGCATGGAGCCCATCCGCATTTTACAGGTGGTGCCCGCTATGAATACCGGCGGCATGGAGACCTTCATCATGAACCTCTACCGCGCCATGGATCGGGAAAAGGTCCAGTTCGATTTTTTGTACCACTACGATATGCCCTGCTTTTACGATGAAGAGATCCTGCGCCTGGGCGGGCGGATCACCAAGCTCACCGTCCGGCAGGACAACAACCTTCCCAAGTACCTGCACCAGCTGAACGAGTTTTTTGCCCGGCACACGGAATACCGGGTGATTCACGGGCATTACAGCGGGTTTGGCATGTTTTACAACGCCGCCGCAAAGAAAAACGGCATTACCGTGCGTGCGGGCCACAGCCACAACACCAATTACGAGCACAATCTGGTGGGCTGGCTGGACCGCGCCATGAGCTTTTTCTTCACCTATGGCCTGACCGACCGGTTCGCCTGCGGGCAGGAGGTGGGCAAAAGCGCTGTTCCGGGGCAAGCCCTTCCGTTTCCTGCCCAACGGCGTGGATGCGGCGGCCTTTGGCCCGGACGAAGCCCAGCGGGCGGCCGTGCGCAGGCAGCTGGGCGTGCCGGAAGACGCCCCCCTCTATGGGCACATCGGGCGCTTCTGCCAGCAGAAAAAACCACGGTTACCTGTTGGACATCTTCGAGCAGATCCTGAAGCGCCAGCACCGGGCCCGCCTGGTGCTGCTGGGGGGGGGCGAAACGCTGGAAGCAATCAAGGCGAAAGCGGCCCCTCTGGGCGACCGGGTGATCTTTGCCGGGGTGCAGGGGCAACACCGGAGCTTATTACCGGGCCATGGATGCCTTTTTGCTGCCCAGCCTGTTTGAGGGCCTGCCGGTTGTGCTGGTGGAGGCCCAGGCGGCCGGGCTGCCCCTGCTTGTGTCGGACACGGTGGACCGGACGGTGAACTTCGGCGGGCACATGACCTTTCTGCCGCTGGGGCGGCCGGAGGCCTGGGCCGAGGCCGTGTGCGCCGCCCCGCTGGCCCGGGCCGGGGACGCGCTGGAGCGCACCCGAAACGCCGGGTATGACATCTGCACCACGGCGGCCTGGCTTCAGGAGTTTTATCAAACGGCCTATGCCGGTGCCCCGGCGCGGGAATGACCGTGTGGGCGCGGGGAGAGGAGGTCTGCTCGATGAAGATGGAATCTGCGGTAGCGGGGCAGCCCCCGCTGATCAGCCTGGTGGTACCGGTGTACAACGCTGGGGCCTGGCTGGATGAGGCGATGGCCAGCATTCGGCGGCAGAGCTTTGAGGCGTTTGAGGTGCTGCTGGTGGACGATGGCTCTACCGACGATTCGGCGCAGAAGTGCAGCCGGGTCTGCGCGGAGGATGCACGGTTCCGGCTGCTGCGCCAGAAAAATGCCGGCCCCGCCGCCGCCCGGCTGACGGGCATTCGGGCGGCAAGCGGGCAGTATTTCGCATTTATGGACGCGGACGACCGGTTGGCCCCGGAGCATCTGGCCCGGCTGGCAGCGGGGGCAAAGGCCGGGCACGCGCTGTGCTGCACCGGCTGGCAGAGCTTGCCGACCGGCCGCCGGAGGCTGTGCCGAAGGCCGAAGCGCCGGGCTGGCTGGCCGGGCCGAACCATCTGAACCGGCTGCTGCACGACCAGGCCATCGGCTGGGGGCTGTGGAACAAAGCTGTATTCCCGCCGCCTGATCGAGGCAGTGAAATGGCCGGTGGGGGTACGCCACAACGAGGACCTCTGGGCCAACTGGCGGCTGTTTGCGGCGGCGGACGGGCTGTATTTTGACCCTTGCGCCCACCTACTGCTATCGGCTGACCGAAGGCTCGGCCAGCCGCCGCACCCCGACACCGGAGGACCTGCAGGATCACTGGACGGTGGCCCAGGCCATTTTGAACGAAGCGGAGGCACCCCAGCGAGGAGAGCGCCCGGGCCTTCCATTACGAAAAAATGCTGTATCTGTACAGCATGGCGCTGCGCCAGAAAGACATGGCCCCGTACCGCCCTCTGATGGAGGAGCTGGCCGGGCACATCCGGCGGAGTTCGGGCCGGCCATGGCAGCCCGTATCTGCCCCGTCCCATGAAAGCGGCGGCGGTGCTCACCCGGTTCGGCGGGCCGGTGTACCGGGCCCTGTGCCGGATGCTTTTGCCCAAGGGAAGCGGCTGATGCCTGCCGTGTGCGGGCAGCAGATTTGAAACACGAATGTTTGCCGGGTGTGAGGGGCCTGCCCCGAGGCGGGCCTTTGCGGCCGCACACGGCACAGCAGCCAGAGCGGAAACGCCTGGAAATAGGGAGCCTTTTGCATGAAGCTGTTGTTTTTGGTTGATCAGGTGGATTACCCCCTTTGCACCCAATCCGGTTCTGGCCCGGCGCACCGCCGGGCAGCTGGCAGCCATGGGGCATATGGTGCACCTGCTGGAATTGTACGACGGCCAGACCCTGCCGCCGGACCCGCCGGAGGGCTGCCGCGCCTTCCTGCTGCCGTTTGCCGATGAGCGCAAGATGAACCAGGCACTGGAACATGGCGATAAAAAACGGTTCACCGGTGCCGCTGCGGCTGGTCCGGCTGGCCATGCACCCCACGGCGGTGGCGGCTGCAGTGCGGCAGATCGTGCTGCACCATCCCCGCCGCATTGATGCCTGCCGGGCCATGGTGGAACAGCTGGACGAGCGGTATCACTACGATGCGGTGTTCAGCGTGAACGCCCCATTCCCCAGCGCGCAGGCGCTGCGGGATGCGGCCATCGGCGGCAAAAAGCTGGCCTGGATGATGGACCCCCCCTCACCGGCGGGCCGGCCAGCCAGGGGCCGGACGCCGAGGCGGTGGAGCTGAGTCTGTGCCAGAAGCTGGACAAGCTGCTGATCACCCCGCAGATGGCCGCCCATCTGAGCGAACCGGGCTGCGGCATGGCGGCCTACCGCAGAAAGCTGCAGGTTGTGGAGTTTCCCTGCATGGTTCCGCCGCCGGTTCCGCCGGTGCCCAAAGAGGCGGGAAACCGCCGGGTGCGCTGCGCCTTTGTGGGTACGCTGTATCCGGTGCTGCGCACGCCGCACTATGCGCTGGAGCTGTTCCGCTGCATGAACGACCCGGATCTGGAACTGGTGTTCGCAGGAGACGGCTGGCAGCATTATGCCGCAACCCTGCCGGATTCCTGCCGGCGGGTGATGGGCGACCGGCTGCAGATCCTGGGCCAGATTCCCTTTGCGCAGGCCCAGGAGGAGATTGCCAAGGCGGACGTGCTCATCAATCTGGGCAACCGGGAGAACAGCCAGCTGCCCAGCAAAATCTTTGAGATCTTCTCCAGCGGCAAGCCGGTGCTGAACCTGGCCAAACGGCCGGACGATGTTTCGCTGCCGTATTTTGAGCGGTACCCGCTGGCTTGCACCGTTCTGGAACGGGAGGGAACGGACCTTCGGGTGTGCGCCCGGGCGGGCGTTCCTTGCACAAAAATGCCGGGCGGCAGCTGCCCTTTGCCCAGGCCGAGGCGCTGTTCCGCGAGAACACTCCCGAGGCCGTGGCTCAGGCGCTGTTGGATGCCGCCGACGGCTGCTGAGCGGACGATAAAACGAAAGAAAGGGGGCGTTTGCCCATGAAGGTTCTATGGCTGATAAGCAAGGTGCTGCCCCAGGTGGGCAAAGCCCTGGGTTTGCCCGCGGAAAACGAGGGCGGATGGATCGTGGGTCAGCTGGGCTGGAAGCGCCGCGCCGAGATCACCGTGTGCACGGTGTGCGCCCGGGCGGGGGAGAATGCCCGCTGCACGTTGGATGGGGCGGACTATGTGGTGCTGCCCAGGCGAGGCGGCGGACTTTGCCCGCCTGCTGGAGAAAATAAAGCCGGACCTGGTTCACCTGTGGGGCAGCGAATATCCGCCGGCCATGGCCCTGCAAACCGAGGCGGAGGCGGTCGGCGTGCCGGTTCTGCTCAGCGTACAGGGGCTGATGGGCCCCTGTGCCGAGCATCTGCTGGACGGCGTGCCCGCGCGATACTGCGGCAGCTGCTTTGTGCAGCGCTGCATTGACCGGGTGGTGCCCGGAGAACTGCTGGACAAAAAACTGGCCTATTTTCAGCAGCAGGCCCGGGTGGAACAGGCCATGCTGGCCCGCCAGCGCCATCGTGACCGGCCGCACCCGGTGGGACCGGGAGCGCTGGCGGTTCTGGCCCCGAAGGCGGCCTATTACCCCTTGCGGCGAGCCGCTGCGCCCCTGCATTTTACGGCCCGGAATGGGACCCAAAGGCCCAGAACCCGGAGGCCCCGGTGCTGTTCTTGAGCCAGGGCAACTATCCGCTGAAGGGGCTGCACCGGCTGCTGAAGGCCCTGCCGAAGGTGCTGGAGCGCTACCCGAAGGCCAGACTGGTCATTGCCGGGTGGCCCCCGCTGGAGCGGGTGCCCTGCTGCGGCCGGTGATCGACTGGATGTTCCCCTACCAAAACTACACCAAAACGCTCATTCGTCAGCTGGGGCTGCAGGAGGCGGTGCACTACACCGGCCCGCTGAACGAACAGGCCATGTGCGAACAATATCTGCACAGCAGCCTGTACGTTTTGTGCAGCAGCATGGAAAACAGCCCCAACTCTCTGGGAGAGGCCATGCTGCTGGGAATGCCCTGCGTGGCCAGCGCGATGGGGCGGCGTTTCCAGCCTGCTCACCCACGAGCGGGAGGGGCTGCTCTACCCGTCAGAGGATGAAAATGCCCTGGCGGCGGCCATTCTGGCGCTGCTGGAGGACCCGGCCCGGGCAAGGCAGCTGGGCAAGGCGGCCCGGCCCGCGCCCGCGTGACCCATGACCCGGAGAAAATGCGGCGGATATGCTGGCCATTTACAAGCAGGCCGCAGGCGGGAACGCCTGAAAGCCGCCCTGCACACAACGAAAAAACCAGGAAAGGAGGCGGCCGATGTGGAGCATACCCCGCTGGTGACCGTGCTGGTTACCACCTACAACCAGGAGAAATACATTGCCCAGGCGCTGGACAGTGTGCTGGCCCAAAAGACCGACTTCCCCTTTGAAATTTATGTAAGTGAGGACTGCGGCACCGACGGCACCCGGGACATTCTTAAAGAGTATGCCCACCGCTACCCGCAGATCATTCGGCTGAACCTGCGGGAGAAAAACGTGGGCATCAGCCGCAACTGGTACGAGGGCCTGTGCGCAGCCCGGGGCGACTATGTGTGTACTCTGGAAGGGGACGACTGGTGGCTGGACGACCACAAGCTGCAGAAGCAGGTGGATTTTTTGCGTTCTCACCCGACTATGCGGCGGTGAGCCACACCATCCTCCAGACGGACGACGCGGGCAACACCTATGGCTGTGAGCCCCACGACCCGCGGATTCTGGGCAAGGACGCCACCGCAGAGCTGTTTCTGGAGGGCGTGACCTATTCCTGCACGGCCTGCCTGGCCCGGAATCTGTTCCGCACACCGGATCCGGCTCGGAAACGTGCGTGACCGCCAACCGGAGCATTGCCGATTTTGCCCTGTGTATGCTGTGTATCTGGACGCAGGCCGGGTGTTTGTGCTGGATGAACCGCTCCAGCGCGTACCGGGTAGCCGGAGCGGATGCAGCCCACCAGAACTACAACGCCACCCGCAATGCGGTGCAGAAGTACTGCGATTTTCTCAGTGCCGTGGCGGCCTGCGAAGAATACTTCGGGGACAAATATGATTTTGACGCCTGCCGCCTGGCGGGGAACCTTCTTCCCTTATTGGGACCGCATTCATGACGGCGGCCTGAAGGAATTCCGCGCCGCCATGCGGCAGAACCTTCCGGCCGGTGCCCGGCGGTGCTGGCCCGGCTATTTTCGCGGCCCGTAGCGCCAAGTTGGCGGTGGCCAGCCTGAAACGGAGGTTGCACCATGGGTGAATGCAGCACACAACCTCTGCTTACCGTGATCATTCCAGTGTACAAGGCAGTGGAGACCTTGGGCCCATGCCTGGAGAGCAATCCTCAGTCAGGGGGTGCAGGCACTTCAGGTGGTGCTGATCGTGGACGGTAGCCCGGATGAATCGGGCCTGCTGTGCGATGAGTGGGCTAAGAAGGACGGGCGTATTCAGGTGATTCACCAGCCCAACCGGGGGGCTTCGGCCGCCCGAAATGCGGGCCTTGCCGCCGCAAAGGGCCGGTACATCACCTTTGTGGATGCGGACGACCGGCTGCTGCCCGGGCTGTATGCCCGCGCCCTGCCCGCATTGGAAGAGAACGGCCTGTATCTGTTCGGGGTGGAGTTCTCGGACGGAACTGTCCCCTGGCCGTTGGAGAGCGCTCGCTATGAGTCGCTTTCGCAGCTGGCTCCGCAGCTGGAGAAGCTGGTGGTGGACACCGGCACGCTGGCGGTGCTCTACAACAAAATTTACCCGGCCCGCCTTTTGCAGGGGCGGCGCTTTGACGAACGCCTGGCCATCAACGAGGATCTGGAGCTGAACCTCCGGGTTCTGGCGGACCCGGCGCTGGAGGCCATTCAGGTGGACGGTACCCCGGGCTATTGGTACCAGGCTGAGGCGCCGGGCAGCCTCTCGCCGGATGCGCACTGACCTGCTGGAAGCCGAGGAGGCGACCCGCCCGGCCTACCGGGCTTTTTACAGGCCGCCGGGCTGGACGAAGGGCAGCAGCGCCTGCTGGCGGCCCGGCGCACCAATGTGTGCACGGCGCAGTATGGGCTGCTGACCGGCCCGGGCAAGGTGGCCTTTGGCCGCCGGCTGGCCCCTGCTGGGCAGATCTGGGCCGACAAACCGGCCCGGCACGGCTTTCTGCGCAAGCGGGCGCAGACGGACCCGAACCGGCTGCTGGCCCTGCCCCTATCGGGTCTGCTTTGCGCTGAACAGCCCGGCGCTGCTGGCGGTGTTCTGCCAGCTGAAGGGCCTGCGGGAACCATCCACTTAAAACCAAGCATAAGGAGCGTTTTATGCCCGTTATCAGCATCATTACCAGCGTCTATGACGCAAAAGAGCCTGCCAGCCTGCATTCAAAGCGTACTGAACCAGACCTTCGCCGACTTTGAACTGATCCTGGTGGAGGACGGAAGCCCCAACGGCTGCGGCGAAGTCTGCGACGAGTGGCTGGGGCCAAAAGGGACAGCCGCATTCGGGTCATCCACGCCGAACGGCGGCCCGGCCAGTGCCAGCAACGCGGGCCTTGCCGCAGCCACAGGTGATTACATCGGCTTTGGGACTCGGACGATCTGATCGAGCCGACCCTGTATGAGACGCTGTACAACGCCATCAAGGCCCATGAGACCGAGGGGTGCCGCATTGCGGCCTGCGGGGCCGAGGGCATGAGCGAGAGCGGCCGGCCGCTGCCGAACATCACCGTGCAGAGCAGCATGACCGGCCTGCAGGATGCACTGGACCTGTTCTACGATGTGTTCCGGACCGGCAGCATGTACGAATGCTCAGCTGGAACAAGCTGTTTGACGCCCGCTTGTACCGAGAGCGGGGCGTGAAGTACGATGAGCGGATGTTCTTTGGCGATGATGCCAGCATTCTGCACCTGCTGTACGATGGGGTAAAGGTGTTCTGCCTGAACGACAAGCTCTACTACCATTACCGCACCCGGGAGGGCAGCATCACCAACGCTGTTCCCGCCCCGTAAGTTGGATGACTTGACCATGTATTGGGATTGGTACATCTGGTTTGCCGCCCGGGGCGACCGCCCGGACCTGACCCAGTGGGCGGTGGCCTGCTACTGGCGGGTGTTCTATGTGTTCTATGTGCAGGCGGCCGAGAGCGGCACCCTGGCGCAGCCTGGGGTGAAGGAGGGTTTTGCCTACCACAAAAAGCATCTGGACACCTGGCTGGGGCCATTGCAGCCTGCCCGCACATCTCGAACTTTGAAAAGCTGCGGGCGCGGCTTTTCCGCATCAGCCCGATGGGCTGCTACCGCCTGGCCCGGGCCTGGGGCGCTGGCCGGGCAGAACTAAGACGAAACAACAAAGCAAAAGGAGGCGTGCCATCATGCCGGAAATCAGTGTGATCGTACCCGTTTATAAAGTGGAGCAGTGGCTTGGCCCCTGCGTGGACAGCATTCTGAACCAGACATTCCGGGATTTTGAACTGATCCTGGTGGACGACGGAAGCCCGGACAACTGCGGCGCTTTGTGCGAGAAATATGCCAAGGATGACCCCCGGGTGCGGGTGCTGCACAAGGCCAACGGCGGCCTTTCCAGCGCACGGAATGCAGGCATTGAAGCGGCGAAGGCGCCCTATCTTGCCTTTGTGGACTCGGACGATTTTGTGCGGCCTCAATATCTGGCCACCCTGCGGGCGGCCATCCGCCAGTATGGGGCGGACATGGCCATCTGCGGGGCGGAGGATGTGACCGAGTGGGGCGAGAGCCTGCCCCGGCCTGCCTACACCCAGGAGCTGGAAGAGGGAGTGCACACCGGCGACGAGCTGCTGCCCGGCTTTTTACGGCGAGGCCAGCGCCTACTATACCGTAGCCTGGAACAAGCTGTACAAGGCCGAACTGTGGAAGACCCTGCGCTACCCGGATGGGCTGATCCACGAGGACGATGCGGTGGCCCATGAATTGTTCCACACGGCAAAGCGGGTGGCCTGCGTGCCGGAGCCGCTGTATTGCTACCGCCTGCGGGAGGGCAGCATCTGCCGCACCGACCTGACCCCCGCCCGCTTTGACAGCGTGACCGCGCTGGTAATGCGCTGTGAATACTTTGCAAAGAAAACCTGCCGCAGGAGCTGCAGGATCAGGCTGTGGCGGCCTGCTGGCACCGGTACCTCTCCCTGTGCGCCCAGGCCAAAACCATGAAGGACCCCGCCATTCTGAACCGCTGGAACGAGGAACAGGCCCGCATGAAGGCGCTGCTGCCCGCGGCGCGCCACTGCCCCTGCCTGACGGTGGCGGAAAAATTCAGCTGCGCCCGCTGGGGCGGTATGCCGCTGCCTAAGGCGAAGGAGGGCAGGCGGAAATGAAAATTTTCCTGATCCCGCCGCCGGCGCTGCCGATTCCGGCCGTGCGGGGCGGTGCGGTGGAAACGCTCATCAGCCACCTGATCGAGGAGAATGAGCGCCAGGCCAAGGCAGAACTGGTATGCGTCAGCCTGCCGGACCCGGAGGCCCAGAAGCGGGCGGAAGGGTATCGGCACACAAAAATTCATTTTCTGCCCGCCACACGGCCCATGGCCCAGCATCTGTGGGGGCCGGTGTGCGGCCAGCTGCGGCGCATGGGCCGCCCGGCCCTCTGGACCCCTGGTATGAACATGTGCGCAAGCTGATCGCACTGGAAAAACCGGACTGCGTGGTGGCAGAGGGCGGCGACCTGACCGAGCCCGCCGCCATTGCCCATCAGGTCGGCCGGGAAAGATGGGGCGCACCTGCATATGCAGCTGCGGGCCACCCAACAGCTGGAGGATATGTACGGCGGCATTCTGGCCATCAGCCGGTTTGTGGCGGATCAATGGCAGCCCACCGGCCACTGTAAGGTGCGGCTGGTGCCCAACTGCGTGGATGTGGCGCGGTTCTCTCCGGAACCTGAAACGCCCGAGGAGCAGAGCCGTCTGCGGCAGATGTTGGGCTATACCGATGAGGATTTTGTGGTGCTGTATTGCGGCCGGGTGTGCGAGGAAAAGGGCGTTCACCGGCTGATCGAGGCCATGGTGCGGCTGGATGCCCCCCACATGAAGCTGCTGGTGGTGGGCAGCCCCTTCTTTGCGGCCGAGGACGAAAGCCCGTTCTTTGAGCGGCTGCGCCGGGAGGCCGAGCTCTGCGGCAGGCCGGGCGCATTCAGTTCACCGGCTATCTGCCCAACGAAAGCCTGCCGCCCTACTATCGTTTGGCGGATGCGGCCTGCTTTCCGGCCATCTGGGATGAGCCGGCCGGCATTGTGGTGATCGAAGCCATGGCCTGCGGCTGCCCCATTGTGGGCCACGGCCTCCGGCGGAATGGCGGAATATCTGAATGGTTCCGGTGCGCTGCTGGTGAGCCGGGATGAAACCTGGAAGGCAGGCGTCTGCAAGCCGGTGCCCGGCATGGAGCCGCTGGCCGACCAGCTGGCCGAAGCCTTTCGCCAGCTGAAGAACGACCCCGAGCGCCGGGAAAAAATGGCCCAGTCCGGCCCGGAGCGGGCCAGGATGTTCAGCCGCCAGGCCTATTATGAAAATTTTGGCTGCCCTGCAGCCCCAGCCGCCCAAGGCGGAGTAAAGGAGACGAACCATGCCCCAGCAGATCAACGTTACCCGTTCCTCCATGCCGCCCTTTTGAAGAGTATGTGGAGATCCGCCCCCTGTGGGAGAGCCGCTGGCTGACCAACATGGGCGAAAAGCACTGCCAGCTGGAACAGCAGTTGGCGGAAAAGCTGGGCACCGGCCGGGTATCCCTGTTTACCAACGGGCACATGGCGCTGGAGCTGCTGCTCAAGGCGATGGGGCTGGAAGGGAAGTGCTGACCACCCCTTTACCTTTGTGTCCACCACCCATGCCATCTGCCGTGCCGGGCTGACCCCCGTGTTCTGCGATGTGAAGGAAAGCGACGGCACGCTGGATCCCGCCAAGCTGGAGGAGCGCATTACCCCCCGCACCTGCGCCATTCTGCCGGTGCACGTATACGGTAATCTATGTGACACCGAGGCCATTGACGCCATTGCCAAAAAAGCACGGGCTGAAGCTGATCTACGACGCGGCCCACGCCTTTGGTGTGGAGAAAAACGGCCGCAGGCGGGCAGCTTCGGCGATGCCGCCATGTTCTCCTTCCACGCCACCAAGGTGTTCCCACACCATCGAGGGCGGCGGCGTATGCTGCGACGACCCGGAGGTGCACGAAACCCTGGACCATCTGCGGGACTTCGGCATTCAGGACGCCGAGCACGTGGGCTATGTGGCCCCCAACGCGAAGATGAACGAGTTCTGCGCCGCCATGGGCCTGTGCAACCTGCGCCATCTGGACCAGGCCATTGCCGCCCGGCGGGCCGCGGTGGAACAGTACCGCAAACGGCTGGGCGGCGTGCCCGCCTGCGGCTGCTTTCTGGCCGAGGGCGAGGGCTGACCTCCAACTACGCCTATATGCCCGTCACCTTTGACGAGGCCGTGTTCGGGAAAGCCGGGACGAAGTAATGTCCCGCCTGGCGGCCGAGGGCATCGGCGCGCGCAAATACTTCTACCCGCTGGTGAGCGACTATGCCTGCTAGGGGAGACCTACCATTCCAGCGAGACCCCTGTGGCCCGGCATCTGGCCAGCCAGGTGCTCACCCTGCCTTTTGTTTGAAGAGCTGGGAGCCGCCGGTGCGATGAAATTCTGTGATGTTATCCTGAAAAGGACCGGGAAGCAACCCGAGAAAGTGGAGTAAGACCATGCCTTTGGTGAGCATTGTAATCCCCGTATACAAGGCTGAGGACCTGCTGCCCCGCTGCCTGGACAGCATTCTGGCCCAGACCATGCTGGATTGGGAGTGCGTGATGGTGGACGATGGCAGCCCGGATGGCTCCGGTGCGGTGTGCGCGACCGGTACGCCGCGCAGGACAGCCGGTTTAAGGTCATCCATAAGGTCAACGAGGGCGGCTCCATTGCCCGGAACGGGGCGTGGAGAATGCCTGCGGCAAGTGGCTGTATTTTGTGGACAACGACGATGTGCTGGCCCCCGGCCTGCTGGAAGCGGCCCTGAAGCAGCAGGAGACAAGCCCGGACAGCATGGTGCTGTGGAACTGGTGCGACCGTGCTGACCAGCTGCCGCGGACCCTGCCCGAGGCCCCTGCCGGTGCAGCACTGCACCGCCAAAGACGATGGGCAAGCTGTACATGGATGCGCGGCTTTACTACAGTGTGGAACAAGCTGTTCCGCATGGATTTGGTCAAGCAGAACGGCATTGCCCATAAAAAGGACATGGATTACGGCGATGACATGATTTTCGCCTGGATTACATCAAGGCGTGGTTCCGGGAAAAGCCGAATGCCGACTTTGCGGTGATCCAGCTGCCGCTGTACTGTTACAGCGTGGACAATGTGAACAGCATGACCCGGCGCTATCTGCCCAGCTATTGCGGGGACGAGCTGCGCCTGTGCGATTATCTGCTGGATTTTTTCGGCCGGGATTTCCCCATTGAGGACAAAACCGACCGCCGCCGGGTGCTGACCCACTGCCTGCACACCATGGGCTGGGCCATTGGGCTGGAGGCCAACCGCCCCGCAAACGGCGAGGCAAGCCATGCCGAGCAGTATCTGGCCGACCCGCGGATGACCCGCCTGCTGAATGTGTGCCGGAATGAGAAGGTGTACATTCCCTATGCAGGCCGTTGCGCAAATGCAGTGCGGCGGGCTGCCGCAAGCTGTATCTGCTGGAGCAGCAGAACCCCCGGCAGTATCAGCGGCGGTATTGGCTGGGCTACTGGCTGCATACCCTGGCCACCGGGCAGAAGGCGCCGGTGCAGCTGTGAACCTGCCGCTTTCGGCAAAACCGACAGAACGAACAACGGTGCAGCAGCCGTTTGCCGGCAAGAGGAGAGAAATCATGAAGCTTGGAATCATGCAGCCGTACTTTTTCCATACATCGGGTATTGGCAGCTGATGAACGCGGTGGACCGCTATGTGATCTACGACGATGTGAATTTCATCAAGGGCGGCTGGATCAACCGCAACCGCATTCTGATGGGCAGCGAAGTGAAGTATTTCAATCTGCCCATGCAGGGGGCCAGCCCCTTTAAAAAGATCAACGAGGTGGGGGTGCAGCCCCCGGAGCAGTGGGTGAAGGGCAGCCTGGACAAGCTGCGCCTGGCCTACCGCAAGGCCCCTTGTTACGGGCAGGCCATGCCCCTGGCTGAGGACATTCTTACTTGCGGCAGCACGAATCTGGCGGAATTTCTGGCGTACTCCATCCGGGCGGTGGCGGCGTATCTGGAGATGAACACGGAGTTCGTCATTTCTTCCACTCTGAAGAAGGACAACGCGCTGCACGGGCAGGATAAAGGGTGCTGGCCATCTGCAAAGAACTGGAGGCCACGGAGTATTACAACGCCATCGGCGGCCAGCAGCTGTATTCAAAGAGGACTTTGCCCGGCAGGGCATTCAGCTGAGCTTTTGGACACCCGCTCCATCCGCTATGTGCAGGGAAGCGGGGAGTTTCAGCCGAACCTCTCCATTCTGGACGTATTGATGTATAACCCGAAAGAACAGGTGCAGGAGATGCTGAGGGAATATGATTTGCGGTGAACAAGCCGAGTACGGCGGCTATCTGGAACTGGGCTTCGGCCCGGCCAAGCCCCGCTACCCCGGTGCGCTGGCGCTGAACACCGCCCGAAACTGCCTGGCGTATGTGCTGCGGGCGCGGAACATCCGCACGCTGCACCTGCCGTCTTATCTGTGCGGCGCGGTGAAAAACACCTGTGCAGAGCTGGGCGTTCGGGCAATCGAGTATCCCATCGGGCAGGATTTTCTGCCCCTGCCTGGGTTGGAGCCAGGGGCCGGACGAGTGGGTGTATCTGGTGAACTACTACGGCCAATTGGGGCCGGAGCAGGCGCAGGCGCTGAGCGAGCGGTACGGCCGCCGGGTGATCTGGGACAATGTGCAGGCATTCTTCCAGTCGCCCTGCCCCGGAATGGATACCATTTATACCTGCCGGAAGTTTTTTGGCGTGCCGGACGGGGCCTATCTCTTCACCGATTGCCGCCTGAAAGAGCCGCTGGAGCAGGATGAATCCCGGGAGCGGATGACCCACCTGCTGGGCCGGGCGGACACCGGCAGTGCCAACCGCTTTTACGGCAGCTATGCGGAAAACGAGGAGTGGCTGGAAACCTTGCCCCTGCGGTGGATGTCCCGCCTGACGGAGACCCTGCTGGGGGCCATTGACTACGGTTGGGCGGCCCAGCGGCGGAACGAAAACTATGCCCGGCTGGCCCGGAATTGGACGGGTAAACGGCCTTGCGCTGCATCCGCCGGCGGGGCCGTATGCCTATCCGCTGCTGCTGCCAAAGGGCGAGCAGGTGCGCAAGGCACTGCAGGCCAAAAAGGTCTATGTGCCGCTGCTGTGGCCCGAGGCTGCGGCGGCCGAACATGATCCGGTGGGCCGGGCGTATGCCCGGAACATTCTACCCCTGCCGGTGGACCAGCGCTACACCCCGGAGGATATGGAGCGGATGCTGGCCATTCTCACCCCGCTGCTGGGCTGAAACACACCGGGCAGCATAAAATCAGGGCGGCTCCGCCCGGAAAACGAGGAACCTCATGGCACAAGTGAGCGTAGTAATCCCGGTTTACAATATGGCAAAGTATTCGCTGCCGGTGCTTTGCAAGCCTGCAGGCGCAGACCATGCCGGACTGGGAGGCTCTGCTGGTGGACGACGGCAGCCCGGACAATTCCGGCGAAATCTGCGACGAGTGGGCGGCGAAGGACGGCCGCTTTCGGGTCATCCACAAGGCGAACGGCGGCGTGTGCAGCGCACGCAACGCGGGCCTTGCCGCCGCGAAAAGCCCGTATGCGGTGCTGATGGATCAGGACGATCTGCTGGCCCCTGCGCACTGGAAGCGCTTTTGGCCGTGCAGAAGCGGTTCCTCGGCGATTTTGTGCTGGGGCTGCACACGGAGATCCGGAAAGAGTTGCCGGACGGGGCGTTCGCGCCGGACACCCCGGTGCAGCGCTATGCGGCCCGGCAGGCCTCGTACCTGTACAACGACGCACCGTTTCCGCCGCCCTGGGGCAAGCTTTTGGACCTGGATTTGATGCGCCGATATGGGGTACGCTTTGACGAGACCATCCGGGACGGCTACGAGGACCGCCCCTTCATGCGGGACTATCTGGCCGCTCACTGGCAGAGGAATGCGGCGGCCCAGTGCGCGGTGGTGCAGCTTCCCCTCTATTTCTGGGAGAGGGACAACGCCGAGAGCGTGAGCAGCAGCGGCCGTCAGCCCCTGAAGCCCCTGGCACCTGGCCATGTTTGACGGCTTTTTGACCGACTGCCTGAACGTGTACCATGTGCCGCCGAAGAGCCTGCAGTTCTATGCACTGGAATATGTGCAGACCCTGGCCTTCAGCCTGAGCTGCCTGCCGCCGGATACGCTGGAGCAGGACGCGGCCTGGATTTATGAGGATCCGGCGCTGGGGCGGCTGCTGGATTATTTCAGAAAAAATAAGCTCTTACACGGTGTTTTATACCCCCTGCGCCGGAAAAACACCCAAACTGGTGGCAAAGCTCTCCCGCGGGCGGCTGGAAAACAATTCCTTTTACTGGCACCGCTACAAGCTGGGCCGGTGCCTGCACCCCACCTGGGCCGACTGGAAGGGCCTGGAGGCCATTGTGAGGGAATGAAACGAAACAAGCAGTCCGGCAAAAGCCGGGCTGTTTTCTTTTGCAATAAAATGTGCTATAATCCTTTTATATCTGCTCATTTGCCGATGAGCGGAGCAAACCGGCCCGAACATCGCCGTTCCGGCCGGGAACTGCAGTGTAGCGATAAGAATTTATGAAAAATAAAAAGGAAACGAAAACAATGGCCAACAACCAAAACGAATCGTGGACAACGATCATCCGGCCCCCGCACCGGCTGGTTTGACATTGACCTTCATGAGCTGTGGCAGTACCGGGATCTGATCTGGATGTTTGTGAAGCGAAACTTCACCGTGCTGTACAAGCAGACCATTTTAGGCCCCGCCTGGGTGCTGCTGAACCCGCTGATCACCACCATCATCTTCAACGTGATCTTTACCGGCATTGCCAACATTCCCACCGACGGTGTGCCCAGTTTCCTCTTCTATATGGCAGGCAACACGGTGTGGACCTTGTTTGCAAACTGCATCAACAACACCGCCAATACCTTGTGGCCAACGCCGGGGTGATGGGCAAGGTGTACTTTCCCCGGCTGACGGTGCCCATCAGCCAGGTGCTCACTGCGCTGCTGAACTTCGGCATTCAGCTGGTGATGTTCCTGTGCTTCTGGGTGTTCTTTGCGGTGAGCGACCCAGGCTGTGTGCATTTTACCATCTGGTTGCTGTACCTGCCGGTGCTGCTGCTGGAAGTGCTGATGCTGGGCCTGGGCGTGGGCATCATTGTGTCCAGCCTGACCACCAAATACCGCGATCTGGCCATTGCCGTCGGCTTCGGTGTGCAGCTGTGGATGTACGCCACCCCGTGGTGTACCCTATGAGCCAGCTGGCCGAAAGCCCCCGCATGGCCGTTCTGGTCAGCCTGAACCCCATGACCCATCTGGTGGAGGCGGCCCGCATGGCCCTGCTGGGCTCGGGCACCATTTCGGTATGGGACCTTGTGTACAGCGCGGTGTGCACGCTGGTGCTGCTGGCGGTGGGCGTGATTCTGTTCAGCCGCATTGAAAAGACCTTTATGGACACCGTGTAATGGAGGACAGGAAGATGGCAAGACAGAGCGAAGAGCGCGTTCCGGTCATTCAGGTGACGGGACTGAAAAAGAAATACAAGCTGGGCCAGATCGGCGGCGGGACCCTGACCGCCGACCTGCAGAGCTGGTGGGCCAGAGTGCGCGGCAAGGAAGACCCGAACCTGGTCATCGGCACCGACACCCGGCTGTTCGGCACGACCTTTATGGCCCTGAACGGGGTGGACCTTACGGTATACAAGGGCGAGGCCCTGGGCATCATCGGCCGAAACGGTGCCGGCAAGAGCACCTTTTTAAGGTGCTCCCGCATTACGGCCCCCACCGAGGGTGAGATCCGCCTGAAGGGCCGGGTGGCCAGTATGCTGGAGGTGGGAACCGGCTTCAACAACGAGATGACCGGCCGCGAAAATATCTACATGAACGGCGCGATTCTGGGCATGACCAAGGCTGAGGTGGACGCGAAGATCGATCAGATCATCGAATTCAGCGAGTGCGGCGACTTCATCGATACCCCGGTCAAGCGCTATTCCAGCGGTATGTTCGTCAAGCTTGCTTTTGCGGTGGCCGCCCATCTGGATTCCGAGATCATGGTGATGGACGAGGTGCTGGCTGTGGGCGATATGAAATTCCAGCAGAAATGCTTGGGCAAGATGAGCGATGTGGCCGGGCAGGAGGGGCGCACCGTTCTGTATGTAAGCCACAACATGAGCACCATTCGCCAGCTGTGCACCCGCTGCATTGTGCTGGACAAGGGCAAGCTCATCTACGACGGCGACGTGGAGACGGCCATTGCCATCTACATGGACACCACCGATGTGAATGTGACCCACTATGACCTGCGGAACGTGGGCCGTCAGGTACCCAGCGCCGGTCACCGCCTGTTTGTGGAGGAGCTGCGCTTTGTAGGCAAGAGAGCAGCGTGTTCGCGGACAATGAGCCCATCGTCATCCAGATCACCTGGAAGGCGAACGAGCGGTTCGATGGCGTGAACATGAAGATGAACCTGCATTATCGGGACGGCAGCGCCGTGGGCATCACTCATCCGGTGAACCTGGGCGCCGCCGAGCCGGGCAAGACCTACCGAACCCAGTTCAGCTTTTGACCCGGGCCTTTTGGGCGAAGGCCAGTATTTCTTCTATCTGGACGTGTTTGAAAAGTCGCTCACCAGCCCCATCTGCCTGGACAAGCCCAATGTGGAGTTCCACTTTGAGGTGACGGAACTGACCTGACCATGCCGGAATGGCCCACCGGCTGGGGCCGCATCCATTTCCCGCCGGTTAAGCTGCTGGAGAGTGAGGCGGAGTGATCGAATGAACAAACTGTTTTTGTGCGGCACCCAGTACCATGTGCTGGAGGCTGTGGCCGCCTGCCTGAAGGAGAGCTGCCGGGCCGAGATCGGCTTGTCCGACAGCATTCCCGGGCGGTTAGCCCTGGCGGACCGGCTGCGGGCCAGCGGGCTGTTTGAACGGGTGTACTGCCCGGCGGATTCCGCCTGGCCTGCCCCCGCAAACGACGGGGGCGGTTCTGTACCGGTTTCGTCAGCGGCTAGGTGTGCCGCACCGGCTGGAAGGTGAACCCTGCCCGCTACGATGAGATTGTGGTGTACAACGACTGGACGCCCTTCGGCCGCTGGCTACAGGACTGCAAGGCCTGCTATGTGCTGGGGAGGACACCCGGAACCATCTGGACCATCCCAACCAGTACATTGACGGCCAGGCCGCCGCGCCGGATTTTGCCCGGCGGCAGCGGGAAGGGAAGGGCTACCTTTATTGGGGCGCTTACCGGGGTGTGCAGGCCGTGGAGATGACCGACCCGGCCCGGTGGCCTATTATCCCGAAAAAGGCCCGCACCTTTGACCTGTTTGCCATTCTGGGCGGCCTTTCTTCCGAAAAGAAGGCGGTGCTGCGCCGGGTGTTTGTCCGGCAGGAGCTGCCGAAAACCGACAAGCCGGCCTGCCTTTTTGCTGCCCCGCAGCTTTTATGTGGACCACGATCTGCCCAGCCAGGACGCCCAGAACCAGCTGGTGACCGACACGGTGGAGCGCTACTGCCGCAAGGGATACCAGCTGTACGTTAAGACCCACCCGCGGGACACCACGGACTATGAGCAGCTTTTGCCCGATGCCGTGGTGCTGGACCGGTTCATGCCCTCGGAATTGCTGGATTACTGCTTCGAGGTGCGCTTTGCCCGGGCCGTGGGCCTGTGTACGGCCTCGGTGCGCAATCTGCAGTGTGCCGACGAGAAAATTTCGCTGGATTACGACTATATTGCGCCCTACCAAAGGGTTGATCGGCTGCCCTTGCGGGCGGGTTGCCGCCGCAGCATGAACCTGTTTTCGGGGCTGCAAACGGCGGCTGTGCGCCGTGGTTCGTTCCGCGTTTGGCGGACGGTTGGCGGTGCAGAACCCGCTGTGGTTTGGTGCAGGCAGCGTTTTACAGTGCAATTGAAAAAGAGGAGTTCACGATTATGAAAATCATTGGGGTTATTCCTGCACGTTATCGTTCTTCCCGTTTCCCCGGCAAGCCCTTGGCGGACATCTGCGGCCGCCCCATGATCTGGTGGGTGTACCGCCAGGCTAAAAAGGTGGAGCAGCTGGACGCGGTGTATGTGGCCACCGACGATGAGCGCATTCAGGCCGCCTGCGAGCTACGGCATTCCCGTGGTGATGACCAGCCCCGATCACCCTACCGGCAGCGACCGGGTGGCGGAGGTTGCCTCCAAGGTGGAGGGCGACCTCTTCATCAACATCCAGGGCGATGAGCCGCTGATGGAGCCGGAGATGGTGCGTCAGGTCATCCGCCTGTTCGATGACCCGGAGGTTTACTTCGGCAGCCTGAAGAAGAAAATCACGGACCCGGACCTGATTGCCGCCGACAGCACGGTGAAGGTGGTCACGGATGACCTGAACAACGCCATGTACTTCTCCCGCAACCCCATTCCCAGCGGCCTGAAGGACGTGGACAAGGTGGACGTATACAAACATGTGGGCATTTACGCCTACAAGCGGGATTTTCGGCTGAAGTTTGGCGCAATGCCCCAGTCCAGCCTGGAGCTGGCCGAGTGCGTGGAGCCGCTGCGCGCCATGCAGGCCGGCTACAAGATGCGCTTTGCCGAGACCGAGTACGAGAACATCAGCGTGGATTACCCCCGCCATCTGGACGAGGTAATTGCGGAGATTCGCCGCCTTGGGCTGGATAAGACAATCGAAGGCTGAGGCGGTGCCCGCATAAAAACGGCGGTGCCGGGGCACGGCGCGGGCCCCGACTGCCGGAAGAAGTGACATTCTGCCCGGCAGGGCCTCTGCCTGCCGGGCCGGCTGCGCCGAAGGGAGGAAACCTTCAATGAAAACGAGCATTCAGCTGCTGGACTGTACCCTGCGGGACGGCGGCTATCTGGTGGATACCATGTTCGGGGAGACCTTTGTGAAGGGCTTTACCCGCAGCATGACCGACGCGGGCCTGAACGTGGTTGAGGTGGGCTTTTTGAAGGATGAGACCCACCGCACCGGAAGCACCATTTACAACAACGCGGCCCAGATCCGCCCCCTATCTGCCCCGGCAGCGCCGGGAGGGTGTGAGCTATGTCTGCCTGTCGGATTACAGCCGCTACCACATCTCCAACCTGGAGCCTTACGACGGCACTAGCATTGACGGTGTGCGGGCCTGCTTCTTCAAAAAAGAGCGCAAGGACGTACTGGATTTCTGCCGCGAAATCAAGCGAAAAGGCTACAAACTCTATGTGCAGCCGGTGGACATTCTGGGCTATTCGGACGAGGAACTGCTGGATCTGATCGCGGATGTGAACGAGATCGGGCCGTATGCCTTCTCCACCGTGGATACCTTCGGCAGTATGTACCCCGAGGATCTGCCCCGGGTGTTCCGGCTCATCAACGAGCACCTGGCCCCCGGCGTGCGCATGGGCTTCCACAGCCACAACAACCTGCAGATGAGCTTTGCGCTCAGCCAGGAGTTTGCGCGCCTGGCCGACGGTGTGCGAGACATTACCATTGACGCCACCCTGTGCGGCATGGGCCGCGGTGCGGGAAACACCAACACGGAACTGGTGGCCAGCTACCTGAACAGCCATTGGGGCGCCCATTACGACCTGGATGTGCTGCTGGACGCAGTGGACAACTACATGGGCAGTATGCGCAGCCGCTGCACCTGGGGCTATTCGGTGCCGTATTTCCTGGCGGGCATTTACAGCGCTCATGTACACAACATCACCTATCTGTCGGACAAGCCCAGCGTGCGGGCCAAGGATATGCGCTTTGTGCTGGAGCAGCTGCCTCCCCGATGTGCGCAAGCGGTACGATTACGACCTGGTGGATAAGCTGTACGCCAGCCGCCTGGCCAGCACCGGCGATGACAGCACCAGCCGGAATGTGTTTGCCAAAAAAGGGTGGAGGGCCGCAGCGTGCTGCTGGTGATGCCCGGCCCCACCAGCCGCACCTGTGCGGACAAGGTGGCGGCATGGAAGCAGGCGCACAACGCCCTGGACCATCACCGTGAACCAGCTGCCCGCCGAGGGCGAGCCGCTGCCGGACCTGTGCTTCTTCTCCAACCCCAAGCGGTACGATTATTGGAAGCACGACCCCCGCTTTGCCCAGGTGGACAAGGTTCTTACCTCCAATCTGTGCGAGAGCGAGGGGAGGGCCAGTGGGTGGTGAACATCGCCCCGCTGCTGCGCCCCGGCTTTAAGTACGCCGACAACGCTGCTCTCCTTTTTGCTGACCCTGCTGGACGGCTGCCGCCCGGCGGCTGTGGGACTGGCCGGCCTGGATGGCTACGACGTGGACAAAAAGAACTTTACCACCCAGGACATGGAACGCCGCTTTGAGGCCCAGCAGGCCGCCGAGATCAACCAGGGCATTGCCGGGGCGTTGGCCGATCTGGCTGCCCGCCGCAAGGGCGTGCTGCCGGTGTTCGTGACCCCCAGCCGATTTGAGGATGCATTGAAATGACGCAAACGACCAAGAATTTGCCGAACCTCCGCTTGCTGGTGCTGGATGTGGACGGAACCCTTACCGATGGCAGCATCTGCATGGGGCCGGCCGGCGAGTGTGCAAGCTGTTCTCGGTGAAGGATGGCCTGGGCATTCAGATGCTGGCGGCCGCGGGCGTTCAGATGGCGGTCATCACCGGCCGAACCAGTGAGATCGTGGCCCGCCGAATGGCCGAACTGCCGGTGGCCAGAGTGGTGCAGGGCTGCACCGACAAGCCCCGCGGCGCTGAAAGCGCTCTGCGAAGAGATGGGCATTTCGCTGGCCGAAGCTGCCTTTTTTTCGGGGACGACCTGAACGACCTGGCAGCGATGGAAGCGTGCGGCCTGGCAGCCTGCCCGGCGGATGCCGCCCGGGACGTGCTGGAGCGGGCACGCTATATTGCCCCGGTTCCCGGCGGCAAGGGTGCTGTGCGCGCATTTGCGGAGGAATATCTGCGGCAGAAGGGCCTGTGGGCCGAAACCGCCCGTAAGCGCTTCGGTGCCGTGGTGAACAATGGCTGAAAACGCCCGGAATACAGGCAGAATGCAGCAAAAGAAAAAGTCAGACACGGTTGTGTCTGACTTTTTGCTGCACGGGCGAGAAAGAAACTTGGAGAACTCAGTCCACTCGGATGGCGTTGGGGTAAATGCGGGAGATCACGTCATCGCCGTAGTGGGCGTCCATGTACACTTCCCAGCCGGAAGTGGCGGGCATACCGAGGGTGCGGGTGTTGTACCGCAGCAGTGCGCCGCCGCTCATGACCATATTGCAGATCATAAACACCAGAATGACCCAGGTAACGGGTTTGCCGATGCGGCTTGGAATGCACTCGATCCAGGCAGAAAAGCGGGGATAGAACACTTTGAACCAAGCCACGGCGGCAAAGCCCCAGAAAAAGCAGTACAGCAGGTTGATGCGGCCGCCCAGATTGAAGGGGAGGTGGCTGTAATCCCAGAATACCGTGCCGAACACCTTTTCGCTGGCCACACTGCACAGGTATTCATAGGCACCGCCCAAAAACGTACCGACCGCGAACAAAAAAGCTGGCAGGCCGGTCCTTGTAGCGGTACAGCATCCAGGTGGCCAGCGCCAGAGCGCCGCCCCACACAATGCTGAAGGGCCCCCACACCAGGCTGGAACGGCTCATCCAGACACCGGCCGTGGCGCGGCAGAACAGCGTTTCAGATCGCCTAGCAGCGAGCCGAGAAAAAACAGAAGCACCAGCTTGTAAAAGCTGCATCCGGCGGCAAAGGTCTCACTTTTGGGGGGCTTGACGTGGGAGAAGGTGGCCTGCGGATGAGCCTTGACAATGCGCCGCTCGGTGCGCAGCAGGATCCACTCACCCAGGCGCACGGCCACGGCAGCCAGCCGGTTGTCCAGTGCTTCAATGCGGGGCAGCTTGTGCACCATGCCGGTCAGCGTGAGAATGGTTCCCAGTGCGTCCACCGCCAGCACGCCCAGCAGCACCCACAGTGT